>Ga0209712_10002270_pt1 | contig 15933 bp, 15 predicted proteins | sample ArcOceMetagenome_FD_187443 | JGI IMG/M metagenome (GOLD analysis project Ga0209712, IMG submission 187443) | Marine eukaryotic phytoplankton communities from Arctic Ocean - Arctic Ocean - Greenland ARC118M Metagenome (SPAdes) (version 2) | ecosystem: Environmental > Aquatic > Marine > Oceanic...
CAGCTTTCTTACGTTTACGTTCCCAAGTAGGCTTTTCAAAATATTCGCGACGACGAACTTCAGAAAGTACACCTGCTTTTTCACATGAACGTTTAAAACGACGCAATGCAACATCAAAAGGTTCGTTTTCTCTTACTTTAACGATTGGCATTAAACTCTTACCTCAAAAATAAAAACAATATCGGCCGGCGCAATGAAAAGCCAGCTCGGTTAAAAATGGTGCGGAATTCTAATCATATACTCAAAGGATGTAAAGTCCAGATAGGCCAATAACCCGATTAATTCAAACAAATGTCATATTAAATTGGAGGTTTGACCGCTAATCAGTAGAATGCCGGCAGTTTAAGACATTTTTGTTAGAAATTAAATATGCGTGTATTAGGTATTGAAACCTCTTGTGATGAAACGGGAGTAGCAATTTATGATGACCAACAAGGGTTATTGTCACATCAATTATACAGTCAAGTGAAACTGCATGCTGATTATGGTGGCGTTGTTCCCGAACTTGCCTCTAGAGATCATGTACGAAAGTTAGTGCCATTAATTAAGCAATCTATGCAAGAAGCCAATTGCAGCGCCAAAGATATAGATGGTATCGCTTTCACCAAAGGTCCTGGTTTAGTCGGAGCGTTGTTAGTGGGCTCATCAGTAGCGCGCAGTTTAGCTTATGCCTGGAACAAACCAGCTGTTGGTGTGCATCATATGGAAGGGCATTTGCTTGCTCCTATGTTAGATGATCCTGCACCTGAATTTCCTTTCGTAGCACTTTTGGTGTCAGGTGGTCATTCAATGATGGTGAAAGTTGAAGGTATCGGTCAATACGAAGTACTAGGTGAGTCGGTAGACGATGCAGCAGGAGAAGCTTTTGATAAAACAGCTAAGTTGCTTGGACTCGATTACCCAGGAGGTCCATTACTAGCAAAATTAGCCGAAAAGGGTGAGGCAGGGCATTATAAATTTCCGCGCCCCATGACTCTTAAACCAGGATTAGACTTTAGTTTCAGCGGCTTAAAAACCTTCGCAGCTAATACCATTCGAGCATCAGATGGCTCAGATCAAACACGGGCAAACATTGCCTTCGCCTTTCAAGAAGCGGTAGTCGATACCTTAGCCATTAAATGCAAGCGTGCTTTAAAACATACCAACTTAAAACGATTGGTTATTGCTGGCGGTGTAAGCGCCAATAAACAATTGCGTAAAGATCTTGCCGACATGATGAAAAATATCAAAGGTGAAGTATTCTACCCTCGTTTGGAATTTTGTACCGATAACGGCGCTATGATTGCCTATGCAGGATTACAACGACTTAAAGCGGGTGAAATTGAAGGTTTATCCACTAAGGCAAGACCGCGCTGGTCGTTGGAAGAATTAGCTGCTATTTAGATTGAAATTAACCTCTAGCCCAGATATGTTCTTATTGTTTACCTTGGTTCAACTCACTCACAATATGCCTATTTATGACAAACAAAGCTGATATACCATTAAATACTGATGCGGCGATAATTTAGGAAAATCAAACCAGTAATTGGTTACAAAAACTCAAGGAATAAAGTTGGGAAGCCTAATTATTGGTCTCTGCCATAGCTATATTTGGTACTTTTCAGCTTTTTGATGCTGTTGTTTGGGTAACCAATATGTTCATTAATATTATTCCTCCTTAGCAATACCTAATCAGCTATATGATTATTTTTATGGACTTATTGGGCGTGATTGTCTTAAGTGCTATGTTTATTATTCACTTTATCTTGAGAGTTTATTGGGAAGTGTTAGTTGGGTTAAACTCGGTGTTTCCTGATTATAGTATTAAAGACAGTCCACATTCGGAGCTCTATACTGAATGATTTAGCGAACAATGAGGTAGAGTCTTGCTCGTCGCCACGGACTTTTATCAATACTTCTTCGGCATCAATAATCTTTTTTGGAACTCCACGGATGGGATCCATAAATAATTTACCCTTACCGTTTTCCATCATTTTAGTGACATCATGAATGGTATATGGATAACTATTCATGCCTCCGAGCGTCTATTTCTGGTTGAGCTGCCAGGCGCACCCAATCTCCAATTTTGTCTTCTAAGGCGTCGATGTCGGCAACGCTAACACCTCCTCGTAAAACATTTCGTGCTTGCGCTGAATGTTTACTTAAACTTTGTTGGCCCTGTTCGAAGTGTTCTAAAGAGGTATCTTGGCCCGATAGTAAAACCCCCTTTGCCCGGTTTCCATATCGACCATGGCAGCGCTAACTGATTCAGCGTTACGTATTACTTCATAGGTATGATTGACCTAACGGGAGGTATAGATTAATGCGGCGATACTAAAAAAAACGATGATGGAAATGATTGTCATTAAGGATAATATTAAACCAAAATCTGTGGATATTTTGAATAAAATTCATTCCGTTTCCTTGTTTTTATTAAGCCTTATAAAACTATTTCAATACTCGAATATTGAAACGCAAAATCAAAGTTATTGACCTTGCTTAGATAAAATAATGACGCAATATTTAATCCGATAAATATGTCACTAAATTGTAAAAAATCACAAAATAGTGAATTCAATTTTTTACGCTTTTACTATCAAAAATAGAGTTGTTAATTTGGGTAATATAAAGACTCAAAATTTGCATGCAAACGACCTGGATTTTGTCTAGATGTAAATCTGCAGATTGATTTTTTCAAATATTCCAGACTGTTCCCATTTTTCGAGTTGGATAGTTTGTTACTCCACTTAATAACTGTTTTTAGCTATAAACACTGATGATTTAAGCTAAGCATAAATTTATATTGGTAAAACTACGTATTTTTTGTTCTGGTAAATATGGTTGTAATGAGATGGATATTGACTGTTTTGATCTAATTATAATCTTTTAGAATATTCTTTTTAAAAAAGAAAATCGTAGCTGAAGTTTTTTATTTTAGTTAGTTTGTTACTCATCTTGGTAGTCATTCGAGTAATAGTGATAGATAGGGTTAAATAATGAGGAGTGTTAACTATTCTAATGGCTTATTTGTTAATTCTGCTTTTGTCCCATACTTTGGGTTCTTTGTTTGTGAGTAGTCTGAGGATGTTATCTTTATGACGCAGTACAATTAAAATTGCTAAGACTGCAACGGGCAGACTATATACAGGGTTTATTAACCAAGTAAAAAGTGGTGACAGACCGATAGAGATAATAGCGGCCAAAGACGAGTAGCGAGTTAATACTAGCACCACAACCCAAGTTGTTATCAAAAGAGCCGCTAAATCTAAGCCTAAGGGTAATATTGCTCCAAATGCTGTGGCAACAGCTTTGCCACCAGAAAACCCAAAGAAAAGTGGAAACATATGCCCCAAACAAGCTGCTACCGCCACTAATGCCAAATAGAAAGGCTCAAAGCCAAGGTAATAGCTAGCCCAAACTGGAAATGTACCTTTAAGCACATCAAAAATAAGCACTAAGCCGGCGGGGAACTTCCCACCAATCCTAAATACGTTAGTTGCGCCAGGATTGCCTGATCCTAATTTTCTTGGGTCGCCTAGGTTAAATAATTTACTGACCAAAATAGCACTGGAGATAGAACCCAGTAAATAGGCCGAAGCAAACATTAATATAGTTAGTGCTGTCATGTACTTGTATTAAAAGAATGGGTTACAATTTAGAAGAATATACCAAACCCCCATAAAATGCAGCGCGGATCACCAATGGATAAAATTCATATTGAAGGGCTTGAGGTCTTTGCGTTGATTGGCGTATATGACTGGGAGAGAAAACATCAACAACGATTAATCGTCGACGTTGAGCTAAGTGCCGACCTTTCTTTGGCGGCGCAAACTGATGATGTCGATAATACGCTTAATTATGCCGAAATATCCCAAGGCATAAATGACTTCGCTGCACAAAGCCAATATAAACTGATTGAAGCTCTTGCAAGCCATATGGTTGACTGGTTGCTGCAATCCTTTCCAAAGCTTAAAGCCGTGCGCCTAAAGTTGAGTAAGCCGGATATTCTGGCGAATGCCAAAAATGTAGCGGTAGAATTTACTAAGGAACAAACTCTTTGAGTATTGACACCGAGCAGACACATATTATTTACATAAGTGTCGGTAGTAATGTAGATAAAGAAAAACACACAAAAGCTGGATTACAGGGAATGTATCAGGCATTTGGTGAGTTGACTCTTTCATCAGTTTTTGAAAGCGAATCGGTAGGGTTTGAAGGTAACAACTTTTATAATTTAGTGATTAAGACTTACACTACGTTATCCATTGCACAGGTATGTTCTGTTCTAAAACAAATAGAACAAGACAATAAACGTCAGCGCGGTGAACAAAAGTTTGCTCCAAGAACACTCGATTTGGACTTGCTGCTATACGATCGCCAAGTGACATCTCAACCAATAGAATTACCTCGGCCAGAGTTGCTTTATAATGCATTTGTGTTAAAACCTATGGCCGAAATTGCCGCTGATGAAATTCATCCTATAGTGAACAAAAGTTACGCCAACCTTTGGCAAACATATGACAAAAGCCAACAAAAACTGTGGGCGATTAAATTTGAATGGAGTCCAACCGATATATGACATTATTTGAAATTATTATTCTGGCAATTATTCAAGGATTGACTGAATTTTTACCTATATCTAGCTCCGCGCACTTAATTTTACCTTCTGAAGTATTGGGCTGGAATGATCAAGGTATTGCTTACGATGTAGCCGTGCATCTAGGTAGTTTGTTAGCTGTGATGATTTACTTTAGAGAAGACATTTTGCGTTTAACGGTAGCTTGGTTTAGCAATGGCCTTAGTTCTAATCAAACTCCAGATAGTCGTTTAGCATGGTGGGTCATCATTGGTACTATTCCCGCTGTGATATTTGGTTTTGCCTTTAAAGATTTGATTGAGATATATGCCCGCTCAGCTTTAGTGATTGCCATTACTACTATAGTTTTCGGTTTATTGCTTTGGTATGCGGATAGTAAGGCTAGTCAGGCTAAAACTGTGCATCAGATTACATGGAAAAATGCGATTTTTATTGGCCTTGCACAAGCTATTGCTATTATTCCTGGTACGTCACGTTCGGGCATCACTATGACAGCTGGCTTGATGATTGGTCTAGACAGGGAAAGTGCGGCGCGTTTTTCATTTTTATTATCTATACCAGTGATCTTAGGTGCTGGGTTACTGGCCACTCTAGACTTGTTACAAACCCCTAATGCTGTGGATTGGAATGCCTTAATATTTGGTGCTGCTTTCTCATTTGTTAGTGCCTATGCTTGTATTTACTTATTTTTATCGTGGATCTCAAAAATTGGTATGCTGCCATTTGTGATTTATCGATTGATTCTAGGTGCAGCATTATTATTGTTTGTATTTATTTAGGAAGGAAGAAGTTATGAGCGAATCTCTTAGCCAAACGATTAACGACACTATTTTCACCAAGATAATCAATAAAGAAATCCCAGCTGAGATTCTTTATGAAGATGAATTAGCTTTGGCATTTAGTGATATTAATCCGCAAGCACCGATCCACTTTTTGGTTATCCCTAAAAAACCGATCACTACTATCAATGATATTCAAGAAGAAGATAAAGCCTTAGTGGGTCATTTGTATTGGGTGGCGGCACAATTGGCTGAAAAACATGGCTTTGCTGAAGATGGTTACAGAGCTGTGATGAACTGTAACGAAAACGGCGGGCAAACTGTGTACCACATTCATTTGCACGTATTAGCAGGTAAAGCCATGGGCTGGCCACCTTATCAAGACAGGCTTAAAACAATCTGATAAACCACGTAGTGAGCTGTTTATAAGCTCAATACGTGGCAACTTATCATTTGTGACTAAAGGCCTAGTACTTTAATCCCTTGTTTAAAATCAATGTCCACTGGAATATCAGCGGCGGTTAACTTGTCGAGGTCTTGTTGCAATTGTGGTTTGATAACGCCTTTATCTGCGACTAAGTTCGCTACACCGGCATAATCTCCGTCACCTTGTAAGGTTAGTATTTTATTTGACAGTGCATCAATCGCTGTAGCCATTTTTAGCATGTCGACTTGGTAAAATCCGTCTTCATTGCGACTAAATGCTTGGTACTCCTGAAAGAAGTTAAATCTGATCATGTTGGCTTTGCCGTGGGCACTTGACGCACCAAAACGAACAGAGCGAAAAATTCCTGCCATAAACGTGACGTAGTAGTCTTCTAACATGCCCTCATCAATGACACCTTTTGCTAAAAGCTGCTGCACCATATAAAGCCCTAAAATATCAGCTTTGCCTTCTTCCAGTGCGGAAGCGTGTTCTTTCAGAGCTTGTCTGACTGTTTGTTCACTGCCCAATACTGTTTTGATGCCAAGACCATGAGCAACTTCATGAAACATAGTATTTGCGAAAAAAGCATTGAAGGTAATATGTTGGCGCTGCTGCGGCACAATCAATTGCTTAGAAATAGGCAGTAATATGTTATCGAACTTGGCTTGCATAGCATTCTTGAGTTGTAATCGGCGAGTGCCTTTTTTCAATTGCACTTCTTCATCGTTAGGCAAGTTGATGGCTATCGTTTTACTACCTGCGTTTGAATGCCCTGCATAATAAATCACATCGTAGGCATTTAAGTCAGCATTTGCGCCGGGCATTTGAGCTTTATATTTTGCCTCAACAGGTAAGCCTTTTTGAAGCTCAGGTAAGAACGATGCATATTTACTGAGTCTTTCGCTCCAAGCTAAATCTTTCAACAATACGTAAGACTCAAATGCTGCTCGATAACCAAACAGCTGATCCTCATATGTCTCAATGGGACCATAAACCAATTCGATAGGATTGGTTTTCATATCCATCCATGCGTAGTCAGAAGCTTGGTAATTGTTGGTTAACAAAGCTTCAGCGCGTAAGTTAAGGTAAGCAGCAAAACTTTTATCTTCTGCTAATGTGGCTGCCTTTGATAACAACTGTGAAGCGGTGTTTAGTTCTTTTGCAAAGTAAGTTGAGTAGGGAATAGCTGTTAATTTGCCACTTTCATCTCTGCGCACCATAGAATACAAGCCATCTTTGTCTGCAAAATCGCTGGCTTCAAATTCTGCTTTGGTCATGTCTGCGGGATAAAATTGAGCGCCTAATCGTTTTTCATTGGTATCCGATAAAAAAACCTGATCACCATTTAATCTGTCCCAAGGGCCATAATTGATAGCAGCAAATTTTTGTACTTGAGGTTCGTTAATTTGAGATAAAAAGGTATTTTTATCTTGGCCAAATGCCTGCTTCCAAAATAAATTATCCATAATCACGGATGCCTCAATCAATACCGCTAACATTTGTTTCTGGTTATCACTTAAATGTTTAATGTCTGCTGACAACGTGACTGGGAAATAAATGTTGAGTCGGTTTTCGGCATTTTCAATAAGAGAAAGCGTCGAGTTTTTATTTGCAGATATGTCCACGTTTTGTGGTGTCTGAGCATTATCACCTGCTGGTTTATTGCACGATAAAACCATTGTCGAACACACGACTAAGGTTATTGCTGAGATGCATGATTTTGAAAGAATATTCACTACGTCATCCTTTTTTATTGTTGTGTTGTGCTATTTGCCTTAATACAACGAAATATAACAAATTTTTAGCTTCTAATGCGTCTATCCTCACTTGATAGCACAAAAAAGTGTGCTAGCATTTACTTCGTTTTACATTTAGCGATTTAATCGCTGAAATGTTGAAGTGAGATAACAGAAATTTATTTTCATAGGCTTACCCTAGGGTTCGACTTGTTTTGACAGGATAAAGGTAAATACATGGCTACAGAAACCGCGCTTCTTAGGATATTGGTAGAAAAAATTAACAACGATACATTGGTTCTACCAACTTTGCCTGCGATTGCATTGAAGGTAAGGAGAGCGGCTGATGATCCAGATATCAAACTAAATGTAATGGCTGAAGTGGTGTGTCAGGATCCTTCTTTAAGCGCACGTATGATAAAGATATCTAATAGCGCGTATTTGGGTAGGTCAATCAAAGTAACCTCGACTCAGCAAGCAATAACACGTATTGGTTTACGTCACATGAAAAACATTGCAACAGCATTGGCAATGGAACAACTGTTTGTATCTAAAAATGACATAGTCAAACAGTACATGTCTCAAATATGGGCAGATACCATCGAAATCGTGGCTAATTCTTTAGCGGTAATGCAAGTACATGCAAAACAAACTAAAAACCGTTCACTGACAATTGAAACGATGATGTTAGCGGCTTTAGTGCACAATATTGGTGTGTTACCAATACTGACAGAAGCTGAACGCCATGCAGATATCTTCGCTAATCCTACATTCTTGGATGTGGCTATCGAAAAAATGGCCGGTAAACTTGGTGCCAGCATCATGACCGAATGGGGCTTTGAGCCAGAATTTGTAGATGTTGCCCAGAATTGGAAAGATTTATCTGTGACTTCTGAAGTTGTTTCTTATTTAGATTTGGTTAGGCTTGGTGCTGCGCTTTGTGGAAAGTTTGATAGTCATAAAGAAGAAATTTTTAACGCGGCGGTAGAGAAAGGTATTGTTGATAATATATCATCGCTAGTCAGTGACGAATTTAAAGATTTACGAGATAGTGCGAAGCAAATTTTTGAATAGAGTTTGTCATTTACACTTTAAAAGATGCTGGTATTACCCAGCATCTTTATATTATGTTAGTTTTTCTTAACTCACTTTTTCATCGTCTAAGTTAAATATTTCTTTCAGACGTTTAGCGAAACGGACCACTTCTCCCGACATTAGAGCGAAATTTGCATCCAGCCTAGCTAACATCTGATCCTTAGGTATATCATCGTTTTGTTCTCTTATCACATCTGTGAATTTCAAACGTTTGATGCTTAAGTCTTCTTGGATGATCGCGGTGAGTGTTTCATTCCATTCAACAGCAATTTTTTGTACAGATTTTCCAGCTTCTAAATGGTTAGTGATTTCTTCGCTGTATAAATCTTGGTTTTTGCAGCGAATAATGGCGCCGTCTTCTTCCAATGCTTGAAGTTCAGCTTCTTCTAGTACAATAATATCTTTTGGAGCTGAGTCATCTTTTAACCATGAGGTTAAATCTGCTTGCACTGATTGTCTTGCTAATGGCACAACAGGTAATGAACCAATTGCCTTACGCAACATGGCCAAGAAAGCTTCAGCTTTGCCATCCGCAGACGAATCTACTACTACCAAATTATCTTGGGTAGAGATGAAACCGTGGGTATAACTATTTTTGGTGAACGCTTGGGGCAACAACCGATGAATGATTTCTTGCTTCATATCCTGTTGGGCTTTTTTGCCTACAGGCGAGCCAGTCTCGGTTTCGATTAGTGCTACTTTGTCTGCAAGTTCTGCATTTACAACTACAGCAGGCAAAATTCGTTCTTGTTTCTTTAGGGTCAACCAAATCCTACCCGCTGTTGCGTGGATTAACGTCTCGCCTTGATTAAAAGGAGAAGCCCAACCCATAGTGGCTAATTCTTGGCTGCCGCAAGGGCGAAATTTGAATTCAGCAAGTTTGTCTTCAAAGTCTTGTTCTTTGAAATCCATGTCTTGGGTAATTGCATAAAGCTTTAGGTTTTTAAACCACATAAAATAATCCGCTAAGAGTTAGGTGTTGTATATCTTTCGAGTTAAAGTTTTGTTCAATCTAAAGTGATACTGCTGCTTTGATTGCGAAAAATATACAGCGCCTTCGGCGCAGCACTGCGCTATTAAAAATGGCCGTAGAGATTATCAGGTATTAACCTTGTCTACTATGTGAAACAACAGAAATGTTGTTAAATAGGTTTAACCTAAAGTGGGATAGTAATTTTGTATTGCAGGCCTTGGTCAGGTTGACTGAATGCTTGGATTCCACCACCTAATGTTTGGGTCACAAGGTTGTACATAATATGTGTACCTAAGCCGCTTCCTCCTTTACCTCTTCGAGTAGTAAAAAATGCGTCGAAATGCCGCTCTAGGGTTCCCTCATCAAGACCTCTGCCATCGTCAGAATAGTTGATGATAAGATTGTTGTCTTGCTCGGAAACCTCAAGTTTGATAGCCCCTTTGGACTTGTCTTCGAAGCCATGGATCAGCGAATTCATGATCATATTAGTTAGTATTTGTGCCAATACGCCTGGCGCACATTTGATCGATAAATCGTCTGGACAATGAATATCAATAGTATGCTGAGTATTTTTGAATTTAGGTGCTAAAGATTGCACAACTTCGGTTAAATACTCACTCACATTGATTTCTCTTTCTGCTTCACTTGTTTGATCAACAGCAACCTGTTTAAAACTTGAAATAAGGTCAGAGGCACGGTTTAAATTATTGGTTAGTAAGGTGATGGTTTGCTTAGCCTCAGACAAAAATGAGGTCATGGTATTGCCTGTGAGTTTTTTATCATCGTAGGCGCTTTGAAGTTTACTTACTCTGTCTTGCAAAAAGCTGGTTGCTGTAACACTAACACCTAAGGGCGTATTAACGTCGTGTGCAATGCCCGCGACTAAGCCACCCAAGGAAGCCATTCTTTCTGATTCAACCAATTGATCCTTGGCCATTTGAATGGTTTCCATCGATGTGGCTAATTCAGAATTTCGTTTACGAAGTTCATCTTCAATAAATTGACGATTTTCGTTTTCTTGACGCAGTTCACGTTGATTAATTAACAACTCATCTTTTTGTTGTTCCAAGTCCAACATGATCCTGCTGAGTGTGGCGGTTTTCTTAGCCACTTCTTCTTCTAACGAGATATTCTGATCATCTAACCTAAGGTTGGCCTGTTGTAACTCCCTTTGAGTGCCTGCAAGTTTCGATTGAAACTCGATCATCTCATCGATTAATTTATTGTAGGAAGTTTCGAGCACTTTTAATTCATTGTCTTCATTAATGCTCAAGTCAAGCTTGGAAGATTCAGGGTCGTCTAAGTTGAAGTCGGTTATTTGTTGGGTTAATTCATTAAGGGGGTTAGTCAACATAGTGCGGAATGCGCTCATGAATAGAAAAACTAAAAACGCAGTTTTGACTATGGCATTACCAATTAAAAAGAATATTCCAACTTCTATTCTGCCAAAGATAATAGTTGAACTTGAATATAAAGTAACATCACCTACTAGTGATGTTCTTCCAGAAAATTCGAATATTAATGGAAAACTGTAACCAAAGGTTCCGCCCGAGTGATCTCTGACAACACCCTTGGTAATCGATTCACCTACCAATTTAGAGGTACGTCCTAAATCGGCAATATAATTACTGTTTTCATCACGAATTTGTACACCTTCAACTATGGGCAGTTCCATCAAACCTACCGCGATAGATTTTGCTTGTGGAGTATTAAGCTCCCAAATAGCCCGAGTTAAACTAGTACTAAAGGTGTTTTTTAAGGTTCTAAGCTCGCCTTCAATGTCACTTTTCGCATTCCAATATTCAGTGAAAACTTGGCCTGCTGTCACAATCAAAGTTAGCACAAAATAAACCGACAGCACTCTGGCTAGCAGCTTTTTGGATAACCCTTGCTTGACATTAGACATCAAAATTCATTTCCCTTTAATTTAAACGACATGCGAAGAGTATGCGGAATAAAAAAAATAAACAAGATGTCTATTAACTGATTGAGCCACAATGTGTTTTAAGGCACAGTCAAATCAAAGTTGTGAGGCTTATGGTCTTTAAAATATTGTAATTCGTAGAATAAATACAGACTAAAATGCTAACCGTAATAAAAATGTCACACAAAATCTGAATAATCTAGCGAGTTTTTGATGTATCAGGAAACATAAAAATGGCAAAACGTATTTTACTGGTGGAAGATGAAGCTCCCATCCGCGACATGTTGAAATTTGTGCTTGAACAATCGGGTTATGAAACCGTTGAGGCCGAAGATTATCAAATAGCCTTAGAAAAAATAGTAGAACCTTATCCAGATTTGATTTTATTAGACTGGATGTTGCCAGGTGGTTCGGGTGTGCAACTAGCGAAAAAACTCAAACAACATGAATATGCTCGAGACATACCTATTATCATGTTAACCGCCAGAGGCGAAGAAGAAGACAAGATCAGAGGCTTGGAAGCCGGTGCGGATGATTATGTAACGAAACCTTTTTCGCCTAAAGAATTAGTGGCAAGAGTTAAAGCGGTGATTAGACGTGTTTCGCCTACGGCCAGTGAAGACGCTATCGATTATCAAGGTTTAAAACTCGATCCTCTGTCACATCGCGTGACATCTAATGAAACGCCCATCAATATGGGGCCAACCGAGTTCAAACTTTTACATTTTTTTATGACACATTCTGAGAGAGTCTATAGCCGTGAACAGCTGTTAGATAATGTTTGGGGAACTAACGTTTATGTCGAAGATAGAACGGTAGACGTGCACATAAGAAGACTCCGTAAAGCCTTGTCTGAATTTTCACATGATAATATGATCCAAACAGTGCGTGGCGCTGGTTATCGTTTTTCTAGCAAAGTGTAGGGAGCCCTTTGCTTAGTTCGAGCCTTCAGCTATTAATTCTCATAAAAATGAATGTTTTTTAGCAACTAAAAGAGGAATGTAGCCCCAATATGTATCACCCTTTCGCTTGGTTGAGAAGCGTGGCAAGAGTCATTATTTTTTTGATTTTTTGTACGATTCTTGGCTTATACATTGACTATCTGGCCCTAACTTTGTTGGTTGGTGCCTTTGGTTTGTTAGGTTTGAATTATTGGCGACTGTATCGGCTTAACTATTGGTTATGGCAGAGTAAAAAAATATCTCCTCCTAACTCCCGCGGCATATGGTCACATATTTACCAAGGCATTTATGGCGCTAACTTAAAAAGTCGTAACAAACGTAAAACATTGGGTGAGATAATTCGTCGTTTTCGGCAAGGATCAGAAGCACTACCTGATGCAGCACTTATAGTTGATAGTGCTGCTGAGATAACTTGGTGTAACCGACTAGCCAGAATTGAGTTGGGGCTGCGTTGGCCCAGAGATATGGGAAAAAAGGTTTATGATTGTATTGATGATAAGCAGTTTAAAGAGTTCATCCAGGCCAATCGTTTTCATCAACCAATAGAAATCATCTCGCCTACTAATCCTAATAAAGTATTTGAATTTAGGGTATTGCCTTACGAAGACGATAACTTGATGATCATAATTCGTGATGTTACGCGCCTGACCCAAATTGAAAAAATGCGCAAAGATTTTGTAGCCAATGTTTCACATGAGTTGAAAACACCTTTAACTGTTATTAATGGCTATTTGGAGATGTTGCCAGAAAATGGCGATTTGCCCACGCCAGTGATGAAAAAAGCCATATCTGAAATGCGTTCTCAATCTATGCGAATGCAAAGTTTAATTGAAGAGTTGCTGGTGTTGTCACGTATTGAAGCAAGTACGGAAAGAACATTTGAGAAGTTGGTTAATGTGCCGCAATTGTTGTGGCGAATTCAAGCCGAAGCAGAGGCACTTAACCGAAACAGATCACACAAGATATTTTTTGATATATCACCAATTTTATATGTGTATGGAATTGAATCTGAATTGCGTAGCGCGTTTTCTAATATCATTTTCAATGCCATTAAATACACCCCTAACAATGGCGTGATTGAAGTAAACTGGTCTCTGCATGGTGATCAGGCTAAATTTAATGTCAGAGATAATGGAGATGGCATTGCAGCAGAACATATTGACCGTCTTACAGAACGTTTTTATCGTGTGGACAAAGCTAGGTCCCGCACAACAGGAGGCTCTGGCCTAGGATTGTCTATAGTCAAACATGTTTTATCCCACCACAACTCTCGTTTAGTGATTGAAAGTGAAGTAGGTAAAGGCGCTGAATTTTCCTGTCTATTTTCTGCAGAACTAACACTCTTAATAGACCAAAAAACTAAAAAAGAATATTCGCTCTAATACATCAACTTCATCATTCTCCCTTAGTTGTTGGTTGCAAAGATTTAATATCTTGAGTGTTGGCTAACAATGGAATAATTCATTAGTGAATAAATGGTTTTTTGAAAGCGCATAATTTATTGTGGTAATCACAACTTTATTTAAAAAGATAACAAATGAAAAAAATGCTTACCTATAAACGAATTGCCTGTGTTTTTTTACTTATAGTTATGGCATTGATTGTGATGTATCAAAAAAATCTCGTTCGTTTGTACACTGCAATCACTTTGTACGACCAAGATAAAATAGCCAACAATTTTTTGACCATGTATGAATCTTTTAATGCAACCGTCATTCCAGCCAGCACTGAACCTTTTTATTTTCCTGTTGAAGCAAAAACACTGCCTGATTCATTTGAATATGACAACAGCGTTATTTCTATTCAAGGCTTTATCGAAGATAGCCAAACTACGGGTTTTTTGGTGTTAAAAAACGGAAATGTTGCGTATGAAAATTATTGGCTTGGTCATGAGCAAGACAAACAGCATATCTCTTTTTCAGTAGCTAAGTCCTTTGTATCTGCATTAATGGGTATTGCTATTGAAGAGGGATTTGTGACTAGTATCGAACAGGCCGTTACTGATTATGTTCCAGAATTAGTGGGCAGTGGTTACGAAGGTGTAAGCATAAAAGACGTATTACAAATGTCTTCAGGTGTCAGTTTCAACGAAGATTATGAAGACTTTAATTCCGACATTAATAGGTTTTCTCGGGCCACGGCTTTTGGCACTTCTTTAGATGACTTTTCAGCCACATTAGTTAGAGAAAAAGAACCAGGCACTTTTCATCATTATGTCAGTATCGATACTCAAGTGTTGGGTATGGTGCTAACCCGTGCCACTGGGAAAAGCTTAAGCTATTATTTGTCTGAAAAAATCTGGCAACCATTAGGCATGGAGCATCAAGCCTTCTGGTTAGCAGATGATTACAACATGGAATTAGCGCTGGGTGGACTCAATGTATCTTTGCGTGACTACGCAAAATTAGGTTGGCTATACCTTAATCAAGGTAGCTGGACTGACAACCAGCAAAATACTCAGCAAATAGTGCCTAAACAATGGGTTATTGATTCTATTACAGCCGATGCGCCGCATCTTGTTGCTGGCGAAAGCAATCCAGCATCTTCATCTTCTTCAGGTTATGGATACCAATGGTGGCTGCCACTTGGCGCCGAAGACGAGTTTGCTGCTCAGGGCATTTATAACCAATATATCTATGTCGACCCAGATCAAAACCTAGTGATAGTTAAAAATTCAGCCAATTATCGTTTCACAGATAAAAGTTTAAACTGGTCAGCCAAACACTATGCTATGTTTCGCGCAATCAGTGCACATTTTTCTGAAGAGTAGTAAACAGTAAAATAAAAAATTAAAAACAAAAAGTATTTAAACCACAGAGGAAAAGAATACCTAGATAGGTGCGGCTTCGCCGAAAATGGACAGATTATAAGTATTTTAACCTTTTTATTACTTTTTTCTTTGCGAAGCACCCCGAGCCCTCCTTTTCTTCTGTGGTGAATAATCTTTTGCTCTGGTTTTGGCTTTTTTTATAAAGGAACATCAGTGTGCAGTTTTATATTAATTTATGTGTGGGAATAATAATGTTGTCTTTGTTACCAAGTTGTAGTGATGAAAAAAAGTCTGAACCATTTACCCGTTTGCCACAGTTAGATATTAAGGCGCCTCAAGCATTAGCTAAAACCTATCAAGCCGAATATCATGGAATCACTTTAACTGACGATTACAATTGGCTCAGAGATCAAGGATATCCTGAAGTAAACGATAAGCCTGTGCTTGATTATCTCAAAGCTGAAAATGAGTATTATGCAAACTTTCTCGCGCCCCATAAAAAGCTAGTTGATACTTTATTTGAGGAATTTAAAGGACGAGTAAATGAAACTGATACATCCGTACCTTGGCAAAAAAATGGCTATGAATACCGTTGGTATTACCAGCCTGGAAAAGAATATAAAACGTGGGTTAGGCGCAAGTTAGATAGTGACGTCGAACACGTATTTATGGATGAAAATCTATTAGCTGA
>Ga0209712_10002271_pt1 | contig 15930 bp, 15 predicted proteins | sample ArcOceMetagenome_FD_187443 | JGI IMG/M metagenome (GOLD analysis project Ga0209712, IMG submission 187443) | Marine eukaryotic phytoplankton communities from Arctic Ocean - Arctic Ocean - Greenland ARC118M Metagenome (SPAdes) (version 2) | ecosystem: Environmental > Aquatic > Marine > Oceanic...
TGTGCACTTACCGTTAAATATCGGTTACCGCAATCGTAAACCCCCCTGCGTCATTTGACAGAGTTTCGTTTCTTCTTCTTTCTCAGACTGTTACAAATATTTGCATTGATATTCGAATATATTCAATAGCCAAATATTTAAATACGCGGAATACTTTTTTACTTTTAGCCGAAAAGGAATCAATCTGGGAATCTTGTATTTTGAGATTTGAGAAGCTCACAAAATAAAGGAGACCGAAGGCTAACAAAAGATGCAAAAGACAAAAGAAGGCAGTTGATAACTTTGGTGACGAATAGTCGTACATTGGTCATCAATAGGACTTCTCGTTTTCTTTGCAGCGTTCCCTTCAATCACGCGCTTCAATTATTTTATTCCCAGATACTGTAGAAGGGAATGCCTCGCAGAGAACGTTGCCCATTTACACATTATGATAGAGTCCTCGCGTCTCTTGAAAACTGAGAATCATTGAATTCATAGTACTGTTGCAGAATGTCGAAATCACGTACAACCACCCTTAAGACCGAACTTCTTGCTTTCATATTGATACTTGCTAAAAGTGTCACGGCTAGGAAGATGGCAAGCGCTGGTCTCAAACATACTTTTGATGAACCCGACTTCAGCGGCATCCCAAAGAAGGCAACAGAGGATGTAGGTCAGTATATTGTCAAATTCACGGACGGCTCATTGGAGTACCTCGACCGTTTAAAGGCTGCAGAAGCAAATGAAGAAGATGGTGGCGATCGCATTATCCGTCATTTGTCAGCAAAGAGTAACAAGAGTAGCAAGAGCAAGATCAAGAAGCACTATAAAGCAGACAAAAAGAACTTTCTAGTCAAGTCAAGCGCAGAAGTTATTCTTGCAGATACCGACGAAGAAGCTGCCGAGTGGGGAACACATGAAGAAGTAGAGTATGTGGAACCAGGTGAGATTTTTGAGATTATGACTGCACTTTGATTGAAACTATCAATTCTAACTTAGCTGGCAAATGCCAATCCTATATTTATGCAGATACAAAGGTATATTTGATGCAAACGCCATTGGAAGAGATTCCTGATGGAATCAAGAAAGTCGAATCTCTGCTGGTGACTGATGATTATGTGTCCAACCGCAAAGTGTGTGTGGTCGATACAGGATACAATCTTGGCCACCCTGATCTTCCGGATGAAAATGTTGTTACAGGTTCAACCGGAATAGCGGGGGCGGCATGGAACGAAGACGGGCATGGGCATGGGACTCATTGTGCAGGCACGATTGCTGCAATTGGTGGTAACAATAGGGGCGTAGTTGGAGTAGTTAGAAGTGGTCTAATGAAGATGCACATCGTTCGTGTGTTCAATGGCGCTGGGAATTGGACGTGGGGCTCTGACCTTCTCACTGCTGTAAGTAGTCTCCTGTATTTACCAAAGCAAGAATGCTATCAACCGCCTAATCGTTGTCGAATATTTTTTCTAGGTCGAAGCATGTGTGGCAGCAGGATCTAACGTTGTGAGCATGTCTATTGGTGGCGCAGGCAAAAGTCAAACTCAAGAAATTGCCTACAAAAGAATGTTCAATGAGGAAAACGTTCTATTAGTTGCAGCAGCAGGCAATGGTGCTAACTCGGACTTTTCTTACCCTGCTTCATACGAATATGTTATGAGTGTCGCTGCTGTTAAATGGGATGGCAGTCACGCTAATTTCTCTCAATACAATGACCAAGTGGATATTGCTGCTCCTGGAGTTGGTGTCAAATCTACTTTTAAAGGTGGAGCGTATGCAGTTATGACTGGCACATCCATGGCGGTACCACACGTAGCAGGAGTTGCAGCTCTTGTCTGGAGTCTAGATACTACTAGATCTGCGAAAGAAGTGTGGAGTGCATTGACCCAGACTGCGTTGGACAAGGGCAACCCAGGGCGCGATGACTACTACGGCCACGGCATTGTCCAAGCAGCAGCTGCTGCATTACTCCTAGCTAACGATAATTTTACTCTGGTGCCTACTGCAAGCCCTACAGTCCATCTCCCATGTATTAACGATCCCAAGGGCTGGTTTGATATTGATGGTGATGTATACGGATGTGAGTGGTATGCAATAGAGTCATACTGTGAGTTGTATGGTTCAGGGTTCCAAAACTTTGGTAAAACGGCCAATGAAGCTTGCTGTGTTTGCGGCGGAGGAGGTATAGATTTTAAACTCCAAACTTCTTCTCCTGCCCCAAGTCCTACCCCGAGCAAGCTTGCCTCTTCCAAACCCTCAGCCGAACCATCTTCTTCTCCATCCGAGGTGTGCATTGACTCCCCTGAAAATTGGTCCGATGCCGTTGACAATTTTAACTGCAATTGGTATGGCATTGACGATCGATGCTCTTTATTTGGTAACAACTATGAAAACTTTGGTAAAACTGCAAATCAGGCGTGCTGTGCGTGTGGCGGCGGAGATGACTCTTCCCCATCTTCGCCACCTACAAATCTCTCCATTTCACCTTCTACTCCTACGCCATCAAACCGTCCTTCCAAGATAAAGTCTGATGTCCCATCTATGCGGCCCACAAAAAGTCCATCCATATCTCCAAGTTCGCCGCCCACTCCTACGCCATCAAACAGTCCTTCCAAGATGAAGTCTGATGTCCCATCTATGCGGCCCACAAAAAGTCCATCCATATCTCCAAGTTCGCCGCCCACCCCTACGCCATCAAACAGTCCTTCCAAGATGAAGTCTGATGTCCCATCTATACGGCACAGTCCATCCTTATCTCCAAGTTCGCCGCCCACTTGGTCATGGTTGTGGTCATGGTTCTTGTGACACCTATGTTAAGTAAGTGTGTGAAGAATGGTAACAATCTCCGAAATCTTGGGCTAACAGCTAACGCAGCTTGTTGTACTTGCTTCCTCCTTGCCAACAGCAACCTTCAAATTTTAAAATACTAATTGATGCATAATATTCATTAGCGTGCTCTTCCTGTTTAACACTTCTTGTAGCAAGCCATGCCGCTCGTAGTCAACACGAGAATTTAAAGTACTAGTCTAGTGGCGTTTGGAATTCTCGAGTCCCTTCCAAATGCAGTTCAACATAGAGGATACAAATCGTAGTTGCCAATGCCCAAAAATCAAGAACTCGTTTATGAAGAGCATCGAAATACACAATATATAATAGCGTATTGGTCCAGCCATTTGGTGAGACATAACTTCAGTCACAGTTATTGACTACCTTATACAATGCTAATTCTCTTGGGATCCAGATTATCTTTATATTTATATAATATGTATATGTGCCTAATTTATTATTTCTAGCATCTGTTATTTAGATATCCTCTTCTTCGGTAATCTCGAGGCCATCTAGTACGGTTTCCTTCACCTGTGCGTCTCCCTTTTGATTTCCATTCTTGACTTGATTCTCAATCACCGGTTGTTCTTTTTTATTATCTTTATCAACAGCGATAGGAATGGCTCGTACCTTCTCCTCGGTTCTCAACAGCTTAGGAGCAGTGATCACTAGCACTCCGTCTGTGAGACGTGCTTCGATGTTCCTAATATCCAAGATAGATGGATCAATTGTAAACATTTGAACAAACTCGGCGATGGCGGTTTCCCCATTTGCCCTGTACTTTCTAGATCCAGTAACCTTCAATTTTTTCCCTGCTTCAAGGAGAGTAAGGGTGACATCATTCGCACTTACCCCAGGAAGATCGAGCGACAATTCCATTTTATCGTCATTGTCAGCGATATCATACCTCGGAGATGCAGCACTACTATGGTACATATTCGTGATCTGGCGCTTCTGCTGTTCAACGAGTGAATTCAAAGGTACCGGGATGCTGAAGATCTCACTCATGTGATCCAAAATTCTATTTCCAGCTTGGTGGCGATATGAACTGACACTCCAGTTGTTGGCCTGCTTTCTGTTACATGCTCCAAGAGCTGTGCAAGGCCTGTATGAACGAGCTTGTGCCGAGGATAGGAGGAATGCGATATTGACGAGGGCTACAAGAAGAAGGCCCATGGAAGAGAAGAGTTTGTTGACTTTCATTGTGTTTGTATGTGGTTTCTCGGAATGAGATATTTATACGATTGGTTTTGCTCTTTTTTCAGAAAGAAATATTGTGAGCAGAAACGAAAACCAGAACGCTATGCAAGAGAACAGTAGAGAATTCTTGACACGTGGAACTCAAGTGGTGTACTAACAGCTTCCACGGGGAGCCATCTCATGGTTCAGAAGGATGGCGTGATTCGGGCGAGGCAACGCATCGCGAGTAAAATGTAAAGTGGCAACTAACAACATAACATGTTATTTCTTTCCTACTACACAAACACGAGAACCAATTAATCCTGTCTTTTCAACGTTAAAATAAGTGAGGTCGATTGACGGTATATTAGCGTTAATTGTGGAGAAGAAAGGTTGTCCCAAGCAAACAGGTACTTCAAGCGACCAACAAAACCAACACAACTCGCACGCAACGCAACACGCAATCGCAGTTCAGACACAAGCGAGCAAGCTAGCAAGCGAAAGCCAGAGCCAACAACCAACAAATCTCCAGTGATAACTCTAACACGCAACAATCCCATCACAAATTGAAAGTGAAGAAATGTCAAGCCCGCTAGAACTCATCGACGCGGCAATTGCCGATCTCGAGGCCAAGTTGAACCTCGCTCCTGGTGGAAGTCTCCCAACGATTAGTAGTGCCGCCAAGCCAGCAACAGTTGCAGCAAAAGCAACAGTTGCAGCAGCAGCAACAGACGACGGCAAGAAAACAAATGACAAGAACAAGGGAAATGATGACAAGGTCAAGAAAGAAAAGAAAAACAAGGCGCCCGCAAAGCCTCAACAGGCAAAGGCAAAGAACGCCCCTGCAAATGTGGACCAGCCTGACATCTGTAAGCTGGAATTTAAGGTAGGACAAATCACCAAGGTGTGGGTTCATCCTGAAGCAGACAAGCTATACTGCGAAGAAATTGAGTGCGGAGAGGAGAAGCCAAGACAGATCGCGTCAGGCCTTAGACGTCACTATACTTTAGAAGAGATGCAGGGTAGAAGATTGCTTGTCGTTTCAAATCTAAAACCGAAAAAACTTGTTGGGTTTCCTTCCTCTGGAATGGTTCTGTGCGCAGCTGAAACGAAGGAGGACGGAAGTGAAAACGTTGAGTTTGTGGAACCACCAGAGGGAGCTATTCTTGGAGAAATCATTACATTTGAGGGATTGCCTCCGCCAGAACCTTTCAGTGGAGCTCAGGTAGAAAAGAAGAAGGTATTTCAAGCGTGTGGTGTTGGTATGAAGACCACCGAGGACGGAATCGCTGCTTGGAACGGTCATGTATTTATGACTAGTGCGGGACCATGCAAAAGCGCAACTATTAAGAATGGAGCTATGCGTTAATTTTAACTACATTATCTCGTAAAATTGAACTAAAGACTTGTGATGGATTACTGAATTGTTTTAGATGATTTGTAATGTATCGTTGGGATAACCTGCTTGAACTTTGTATTGCTCAAAGAGACAATGTAACGAATCAACATATCTTGCCATCAACTCTTCAATCTGTTCGACAGAAGGATTATCGATCCTTTTGCAAGTTTTCATTTTGCCCTTTACGTTCATTTCCGACGTACCGGGGACAGGGTAGATTGGGTCTGCCATTACCATGGTGAGCCGAGGTGTATGAGGAACAGGAAGATAATATTTCCCCCAGTAGAGTGTCAACCCTCCTTGTATTCGACGGGACACAGACTCTAGTTTTCCAGCAATTGAATCAAATAGCGAATGTGAATCATTGTGGTACCCTTTCGCACTGTGCCCTTTTTTGACTGGTGTCAGTTGATCAAACATATCTGTCGCACCAAAGACATATACTGGATAGATACAAGCTCCTGTTTGAAGAGCCAGTTTCATGAGGCCATACCTGCGTGCTTTGATTGTTTGGACGAAAGGGGCATTCGCAATAGTTCGACGGTGGGATAGAAAAATTTCGGCTACACCTCCAGGAAGAATAAAAAGGTTCTTACCCTTCTCTTGCATAGCGGTTAGAATAACTTCTTTACTCGCAGATCCCACAGAAAGGAGCTGAAGAACGTGACGAAGAATAGGTAATTTCAATGCTGCATTTGTGGTAGCTCCAACACCGTACAAGCCGGGCATACATTGGTCACAGAATGCTCCCCAAAGAAAGGCTTGCAGCGGAATAATTGCATGCGGGTGCATCGCACAAATGGCTAGATGATTTTCCTTTTCTGTCCGCTTTCTCAGTTGAAGGGGGTTTATATTGTGATGAAAGTTGAATAGATGATAAAATAATTGGAACCACTGTCTGAATCTTTGGGAAGGCTTAATGGGATGGAAGACTAAGATCACGTTGACACAGAATAAGGTAGCTGCCGCTTTTGGATACCACCAATTGAGAAGAAGTGGCACTGTGAGGAGGATAGGCCCAATGTAGAATGACGAAGAACACAAGACTGCGAGGAGCCAACTGGAAAAGTGTAAATGGAATGGTAGGGATGAGGGCAAGTCAGCTTTTGCTTTGTGAATAGTCTTGCTAAAGCCATAATCCTCGGTTGCGGCAGGCTTCATTTTGGCTTGAGGTTTGGAATCTTTAATTTTAATTGGCAAAGTATGATAAGAGAAAGAGATTGAATAGTTGAACGTTGAACCTGGTTTGAACTTGAGAAAAATTCTCAATGAGATTCTTCTCAGGATATTTTATGACATAAAATATCAGGATTCTCTTTATGACATCAGTCATGTTCAATGTGAGGGCTTAAGTAATATTAAGGTATATAACCTAAGTACTAAATATAATTGTATTATGAGTGGAAAACTTGTGTGGTGGTGTAATGTACCGGTAGAGGATGACTGACTTGTTCCATATAGGCTTAGATAGGCCTAATATACTTATAACTCCGTGATAATTGTATCAACCCTCCTCACCTATCTAATACGGTTCCTGGTAGCAGGTACACATATTGGATGATTATCCTGGAGGGGGAAGAGATTATGAGATATCTTGAAGAAAATAATTGCCGTTGACGATTCGGATAATAACTACGAAGATGAAAGTTACGAATATGATTACTAGCTGACCATAAAGGATTGATTTTCTTCAATACCATTATGAAAGTTATGTCGTGATGGGGTTATCTCGTAGTAGAAGAAGAGGACAAGATAGAGTACAATCATGTGTCAACCACTTTATCTTGTGTTTATCTGGGCCTGCTACTTGCCAGCCACCGCGTGTCCATCTTTTCCGCAAGATTTGCACATTTGCACAAACACTTCTCTATCCTCGACACTGCCAATTATTAATTATTTCACTGACACAGATCTGCTGCTTATAGCGTCCGCCAATGCGGAAAAGTCAGGTGGCGGTGGACAACAGAATGTTAGCAAGGCGCCTGTCGTAGGATGCGGTACCGTAAGTTCTGTCGCGTGAAGCATACACCGTTCTGCCCCTTTGATGATTGATTTGTCGACATTGTACATGTGATCTCCGGCGAGAGGACAACCAAGCATAGATGCCATGTGGACTCGAATCTGATGCGTGCGACCTGTCTCGATCACAATACTATTGAGACTGAGCATTCCGTCAAACGCCAGCGCAGAAACGATGCTTCTCGCCTCTCGTCCACCCTGGTCGATAGATTCGATTCCCATCAAGCGGCTACGTGATCCAAACCTACCGATAGGCGCATCGACAACAATTTCTTTGTTTAGAGATTGTAAGTCTACGGCTGAAAGAATATTTTCTTGATCCTCTTCTCTGTCGCACATCATAATCCGAAGCTGCTCCTTTAGACCAAGTGCAGAGTTGGACGCACCACACCTTTCGCAAGCACTAATCGCCGCCTTGAAACAGCCAACTCTCCCGCTGATATCATTGCTCCGCTTGTCCGCTTCCATTAGACGAAGAAGCTCCAATACTGGTTCTACCTGCCCAGCGTGACCACACGCACTTATCGCCGAACTCACGCAATTAGGATTTAGTGGAATGCCACATTCCTCCATGTACCCAACGAGTTCTATTGATTTTTCATAAAGTGGCGGTTTCTTCGCGCAGAGATTAATCGCCTTCAAGAAGCATTTGATATTAGGCGTCACGCCCCGTTCCTTCATCGAGTCAAACATCAAAAGAGCCTTGTCCCTTTCACCAGCATTCTTGCATATGTTCATAGCAGAGTTGAAATTAACTGCGCTTGGATCGGACGCTTGATTTAGTAGTTCTAGAGCTTTGTCCGCATCACGGCCACATTTTTTAATCTGTTTGGATAAAAGCTTCTGTTGTTCAGTGGTTTCTGGTTGTGCGTGGAGTTTTAGTGGCGATATATTATTGCCAGATGTACTACTACTAGCTGTTTGCAGAGATATTAGTTTTTCTTCTGTTGGGAGCCCCACAGCAATGGCTAGATATCTTTTATGAACTTGACGGTCCTGAAAGGATGCATGCAAAGCGATGGCCGCGGTTGGATGTTTAGCCAATACCAATATCCCAGACGTTTCCTTGTCTATTCGGTGCACAACGCCCGCAAATGATTCAGGCGATTTCCATGGCCAGGTAGATGTAGATGTAGATGACGCAGGATTATTTTGCAGGTAGAATACAACTGCGCTTTCGACAGATCCAGTTATAAACTGCATGATCATTCCAGATGGCTTATCAATCACCAATATGTCATCATCTTCATATAACACATCGAGAGTCACATTATGCGGAACGATGGACCGAGCTAATGGTCCATGAGTAGAACTACTAACTATATCGACAGGGACATTTCCATTCTCATTGCTGTCGCTCCTTGTGTAGACATTGATTTTAGTACTAGTCGAAGCCAGCCGTTGTGATATTTGAGGCGAAAAAGTAAAAGCATCGACACATTCGAATTGGAGTATGAACAACGTTACCACTGGTAGAACAATATATATACTGCTCAACCAATGAATTCCCATACGAGGATCCGATAGCAGATACGGAGATATCTATCAATGCAGCAGGCTTGCAGGCAGGTTTATGTGTCCTAAAATTTTAACTAGATAATAAACTTTGAACTTGCAACCCGTGAAGTTTTGAAGTGTGAAGGTGCGTCCGTCTGTCCGTATCAAAGTAAGAAACTTATCGTACCTCCAGTTCAGTTGGGAGTCCAAACAGAAAAAAGGAAAGACTTTCGTCATTGATCACTCATTGCAAAGTAGGAGATCAATGACTGATTAATGACGAAAGTGTCTTTCCCTATTTCATTTGATCAGTGGAACGATGAGTGGAGTGTGAGAGAGAAATGCAAGAGTGAAGATTGGGTTCGCGATTTCTAAACCTGAACATCCTTCTTCGGTTGTTTCTAGTTCTCCAGCTCAACTTCTTCCTTTCCCATCCTGCAGTTGTTGAAATCCCCCTTGGGCCCATCCGTCATAATTCGAAAACATCCTTTCTCTTAATAAAAAAGACAAAACCTCACTTTCGGAAGCTTTCCAACTTGAAGTCCGGACAATTACTTTGAACTTATACGAAAAGAAGAAAGATCCTTCTTCGGTTGTTTCTCTCTACCTGAACGTCTTCTTCTGGCTCTTCGTCGTGACAGAAATTATCAGCAATTCGGCCCGTACGTCGAAGAAGTCCTATGACAGAAAATACGATTGTGTCAAGATGATGGGATTTTTTTGATAAAGCATCAAGCAAGTTGGATGGGTCATAAAATTGAGTTCTCGAAAATATCTGTTGCACCTACATTTTCGAATATCATCTGAACAGCATCGATAAACAATCCAGTATTCCCCACCTCAGATTCATTCTTTTCTTCCCACTGTTCCTGACTTTGATAATATGAAAATGAGTACATATCGCGACTTTGCAAACACAGGCGATGATGAAATCAAGATTAGCACTAACGGTGGTGTTAAGGAACCATTTCCCGTTAAACTCTTTAACATGCTCGAGCATATTGACCTTCACGAGCCCGAACTCTCACTGATCGTCTCATGGCAGCCCCATGGCAGATGCCTCCATGTCCACGATCAAAAGAAGGCAGAAGAGGCAATCCTACCAAGATTCTTCAACCAAAGAAAATATTCTTCCTTTCGCCGCCAACTGAATCTATGGGGCTTCAAGCGTATTACTCAGCCGGGGTCTGATAATGGCGCTTACTATAACCCTATGTTTCTTCGAAGCAAGCCTTTCCTGTGTCGTGGTATTAATCGGATTGCCAGTTCTGCTGGTGGCAGCTCTAAAGGTACGCCTTCCGATCCTGAGATGGAGCCCAAGTTCTACACTATGGAACCTCTACCTCCTTCGCCAAGATCGTCTGCTGTCAAAGCAGCGTCTTCCGCAGAAGATGAACGTTCACAGCCCTCCTTATTATCGTTGGGAAGAGCTTCCGACCTTAAAGATAACTTTGGTTCTATGATCCGGGAAAAGAACTGTTGGATTGATAATAAAGCCAAGGCTTCTACCATTGTCAAAAGTTCCAATCTCTGCTCCCCAGAATCCAACTCTTCACCAGCAAGTTATATGGGGCCAGGTGCTGACGATGCCTTACAAGAATTATCTTTTTACCAGCAGCAGCACCAAAACACCCAAGTAACACCTGAAAGAAGAGCTAGTTACTTCGATTTAGCAGATTCCTTCCAGAGAAGAATGTTCGATGGTACTAACCAAACAGCACGCGGGTATTCGTTGCAACATTTGGATCCATTGCCCGAGGACTTTGACCCTGTCATCTCTGATCCAGAGGTCGAACATCAGTTTCTTTCGAAATTCGACTACTTTTAGACAAGGTCAAAAATATAGATTCCATTCATCCCCTCACTTCTAAACAGCTATTATCGCCATTCAAAAGCTAGCAGATTGTTTTCATTAAATAGATTCACAGTGTAGTCGGTCTTAAAACACTTATCAATCAATCATGTATTTTCCACTCAAAAGTACTTCCAATTCTACGTTCTTGCAAACGATTATTTCTTTATTATCAAACCTAAATTTATTTATCCAGACACAGCACTAAACAATCTCCTAGTAGTGATGAAAATTGACACATGATCATAGTGGACTTAACGCTGTTGCTCAAAAACGGCCGAGAAGGCATCATATTCCGCTTCCTTCTTCGGGTTAATGGCAAACATAATTGTTTGAAAGTATCCCTTAAGCTCATTCGTTAGCACATCCTATAAATGTGAGAGGGAGAGAGAGGAGAGGAAAACGAGTATATGAGATTTGATTCTGCATGGTACTGCGCACTACACTCATTTTGGGCAATGTATAACGGACAACTCATCTATTCCATCGAACTTACATTATAAACTTCTGCCACCATTTTAGGATCATTTCCCCTCGTCCCACAACCATAAGAGCAAAGAACAAGATCTTCTACACCCTCTTGTGCGAAAATACTCAATGCTCGAACAATATGAACCCTTAGCGCCTCTCTCACTACATCATCACTCGCCAATTCAAACGCATTCGGAGGAGGAATGGAGACAAACGAGATTTGCTCAACTTCATCTAGAAATTGCGCTTCCAGTGCATCCCTTCTGTGAACAGGGACCTTTGGCGAAAAGATCGCACAGGCACTGGGACTCGTTTTGAACTCATCCGATGAATTGATGGTATATATGGTGTCCGGTTTATCCTCGAATTGCTTCAATGTAGGCCAGAGGAGACTTCCTCTGCAGATGCATGATTCCTGGGAATGACATCCACTCTTGTACTTCCCACCGGGCTGAGTGGCATGGGCTGAGTTGAGAACGCCAACGTGATGATGTTTGTGTTTTTTCAACGAAAGGGCTGCCTTGACGCACAAAGCAAAGCATACATAAGTTTTCGTGAGATGTTTTTCTAATATTTGGGGTGGTAGGACTTCCTGCTGGTAGTGGAAATGCTTCGTGTTGTCTATAGAGTATTGGAGCGCCTTCCCTATTTCGACTACGCCGCCGAGTTCGTTGAGGTAGCTTCCTTTAGAAGATATTTCAATGTTTTCTTCGGCAAGTTGTTCCAAGTGTGTTCTTGAGAAAGAGAGAGAACTTTTTTTGAGGAGTTTCTTATTATTACCGAGAGTAGCGCTGGTTGCAATGCTTGATTTGGTCATCATGTTTGAGTGTATGATATAGCGGAAGAGAGTAGTGTGAAAGTATGGAGAAGAAGTTTTGGACGTTGTGGATTGGTTGACGTTGGTGTTCCTTGTTTCTTGGTTTGGTTCTTGGAGTTCCTTCTTCCTAGGAATTTTCGGCAGAAGAGCGGGATCGGAGGCTTAAAAAAGATACGACCAAATGAAAACTCCGATCTTTTGGTAACTTCAATTTCTGATTGACGGTTCCTCTGCAATTGAAATTCAGATAATGTTTTCACTATTGATCTTATTGCTTGCTCTAATAGTTTGTTCAAATGAGCTTATAGCAATAAAATTCTTGATCAATTCGAAATGATCTGAATACTGAATACGTGTATATTTGGGATCAAAGAAGTGAAGTTCAGAATACAAAAGAAGAAGAACCACGTTTAAAACAAAGTTCTAACACGACGGTTAGAACTTTGTCACCGGTACTTTTCTTCTACCGGTATTTTGGTGACAACCTGTGACATCTCAGAGAGCCGAGAGGCTCTTAGAGGCTATCACAGACTACGTCACGGACTACGTCATCGTCAACAACATTTCCAGGATATTCCACGGAAAGAAAGATCTTCCCATTGAAACAAAACAGGTTATAATTCTAAATTATTTCCCTATCAAAGTCAAGGGAGATTGAAGATAATAAAGCCGTACAGACCACTGATTGACAAAGCGCCTCAACAAGAAACCTCCAAAATAACCAAGTTCCAATAACACATCTTTTTGTCAACATACCAATGTACCATCCATACCGATCCACACACAGTTCGTTCGTTCCTTCCTTACTTCCTTCCTTCACCTTTACACTACAGTAATCCTAAACTAAATCTCCCAACATGTCATCATCTGCAAAAGTTACTCTCTTTGAAGACATCTTTGAAGTCACAATGCTCAACCCCGACGGCAAAAAATTCGACACGGTGAATCGCATAGCCGCCACTGGAACAACCTACGAATGTGACCTCCTTCTCGATATGAATAGCCAAATCTATCCCGTGAAAGCTGGGGAAAAGCGTACAGTTGTCCTTGCTTCTACGCTTAATTTAGACGGTACACCGGATGATCACTTCTCTTACAATTCCAGTGCGAATGGTGCTGAACCGAGTTTGGCGGATGCGTATGAGTATGTTATGCACGGGAGAGTGTTCCAGATTGATTATAAGAAGGATGGAGTGGTGGTTATTGCGGCTAGTTTTGGGGGATTATTGATGCGTCTTACCGGTGATCAACGGCATTTGGGCAGTATTTTGCCTGATATGAGACTGTACGTTCTCGTCAAGTAAAATGCGTGTCGTGAAGCATAGTGTATGCAGTAAGCAGGAAGCATGAGCAAAGCGGCCTATAAGCAGTGATTGTGCATGCGAATATGAGCGGTTGGTAGATAGTTGGTAACGTTAACGTTACCGCAGGGAATGATCTTTAAATGTGAATATAGGCACACGGAGCGAAATGTTTAGTTGCCAAATTTCCTACAAAATGCTATGCTTTGCTACACTTTGTGTGAAATGAATCGAGGGATGGTTGATGGAACAACGAACGATAGCGTAAGTACAGTATACATACAGATCAAAAAAAGAATGATATCCTTTAATATGATAGAACGGGTATTAATAGAAAAAGCCAATTTAATGATTATCTGACTGCGGTTAGTAGGTATATTAATAGATAGACCCCAGGAAACCAGAGAAGGGAGGGAACCAATCCTACACTAGTCCTGCACTACTACTGTACCTCCACAGTCCACAGTACTTTACAAAGAACATCTTCCCCTAATCATTGTACAGCTCTCCAACACGCTTAAATGTCTCATCTTTCGCAGTAATCATATGGTATCCAGCATTCCCATCCTCACTACAATGCCCCAAAAATAACTCCTTCTTGTAACCATAAGTAGAACCTTCCAAAATAGTTTCATCTCCAGTCAAGGCATACAATTTCCTCTCCAAGTCTAGTCTCAATTCATGCCAGTGACGATTGAGCATGTAGCAATGTTCAAGATTGACCACCTCTGTTGGAATTGCTCTTCCTTTCTTACCAGCTGCGGTTGTGCCTGACTTCGATCCCTCTGATATACACTGCCATGGTTTTCGGCACATTGTGTAATGCACCGAGTAAATCTTGTCAAAATCGGTGACTTGGCAGTCTAAATGAATTCAAATACGACAGATTCAGATGCATGAATGGAATGGAATAGAAACGGAAGTGCAGGTGTTTTATTAATAAATATTCAGAAATGAATTGCGTCACATTGGAAGTATGATACTGTCCATCAATACATCAATACATCAATACATCAATACAGTCAATGATCAATATCAAACTCACCTTCACAGTATTCCTGAGCATTGCGACATCCTCCCACCAACTTCGGATCAACCCTTTTCGGCATATAATTCGGATGATTACGATACAAAACATCCATCCCCATATGATTATGACGACACTGATTCAACTCAACAGCATTATCCTTTCGAACATGATCATAATAATACGCCATCAAACCCTGCATCGCCATGGCACCCACATACCCCCCATGCCCACTCCCATGCCATCCATACCCCATCCCCCAACCCTTGGTATAATTCCCCATTCTCACAATATCCAATGCTTCCTTCATAACGCTCGGATCCCTCCTCGCCACCAAAAACCCCGCCTGGTACGCCGGAGGAAATTTATTCGGAGCAACCTGTCCCCAATCCCTGGTAATAAACGCACCAATTTGATCCGGAAGTCTCTCCCCCGGTCGTTCCAATTCCAACTTCCCCCTCGCCGCCATACCCTCTGGAGAATCTTTATCGTACAAAATGGCATCAAATAAATGATCCATGGGTTTATAAAATGCATAATCAATATCAACGTGAACAATGACCTCTTCCGGAAGAGTATACGCATACAATTTAACGAATTCATCATGACCGCAACACCATTCTCGATGGATGTTCTTTTGGAGGTATCCATCTCCCCCCGCTTGGATCTCTTCTTGGGCAATGGGTGGGTCAACAATGACGATTTCGAAACCGACATCTTTCAATACGGCAGAACATTCCTTGGCCTGGGTGTGAACAATGGCATACATTTTGTAATCATATGCGGATCCCGAGGATGGATTGCGGGACGATATTTTGTGGATGGAGTGTCGGAGTACGAGGGATGCGTCTGTTAGGCCTGCTGAGCTGGTTTGTCGGTCTCCGCATTTGATGAATGATACGGCATAGGCTATCGTCTTGGCTTTGGGGGGGCTGGCGCTGATGCTGCTAATGTCGGCATTGATAGTGACAGACAATGCTGGGTTCGTGTTGGTGTTGTCATTTGTATCCAAGACCATGTCGTGACTGGTTGGGTCATGGAAGTGATCGGGTGTGAAGTAGAATGCCATGAGAAGGGATCCTACCGTCCAGACAACAATGCCGACTTTGATGAAGGCGGTGAAGGTGAACCTGTTTTGTTCTCGAAATGGATTCTGAATTGCCGTCATTCTTTCTTTCTTTGGTTATGACTAGTTAATGTACGTGAACGTATAGTATATTTTACTTTGTAATGAATCTGATGGGCTGAACTTGGAACTGGGAACTGTATGATTAGGGTTCGTATGCTGTAACAACCGGCATGTATTTTATGTTTTATGGGTACGAATGACGAATGATACCAAATACCAAAGTCCAAAGTCTCTTTTTTTTTGCCAATTATTTTGGGAGAATTTCAGTTTGCTATAATAGCCTTATAAAGAGCCTTCTAAACTGTTTTCGGTCAGCCTCATAATCTTCCCAACCTAGCATGGTTTGACAAGCACGGGATTAGGTTGGGAGGTCCACCTGTCACTTTTTGCTGTTTCATTCACCTATCCGGCTATTGATACATACGAATTAATCG
>Ga0209712_10002272_pt1 | contig 15916 bp, 13 predicted proteins | sample ArcOceMetagenome_FD_187443 | JGI IMG/M metagenome (GOLD analysis project Ga0209712, IMG submission 187443) | Marine eukaryotic phytoplankton communities from Arctic Ocean - Arctic Ocean - Greenland ARC118M Metagenome (SPAdes) (version 2) | ecosystem: Environmental > Aquatic > Marine > Oceanic...
TGGTAACAGAGCTGATTTTTTCGAACAATGGAAGCTGTCGGGCAAATTATAACGTTTGGCTATAAATACTTATGCATTTTCTGTCAAGTTGATTACAAAAATACGGTACGTATAGCCTGTTAGCCTACTATACAATCTAGATCAATTCGTATCTACCGTAGTAGGATCACACTTTAGTCTTAATTGAATACTCCAGCTGACGGCATCCGCATTGCTAGTTCATCGACAAGGGGATTTCTTTTCGGCAAAGTTGCATCATGTAGGAATTCATCGCCATCGTTTATGTTTGATCCTTCCTTTTTCTCAATTCGATCCTTAGTGAACCTTCTTAGTAACTTACCATCATTCAATACGGAGCCCATGTCATGATAACATCGGTCGCAAACTCTAGAAGGAGCGTGTATTCCAATGGTAGGTACTGAGACTCTATTATTTGAGCATGGCCCACACACAAGACCACCGCATGCTCGACAATTATGCCTGTCTCTCGCTTCTTGTGCTTCGCTTCCCGATGTGCTGGCCCATGTGAAACGACTTGCACAACAGCAACACGTCATTTCTTCTGCAAAGCCAGTCCAAACGGGTAAAGGCTTCGTGGCTTCCCGCACTGATTTGCATTCAAGAAGAGCTTCATAATAAGACTTCGAAGTGTGGTCGTTAAGCATACTGCCGGCCAAGCTTATACGCCGCAGTTCACGGAAGGCTCGTGGGACGAGAGCTGCCTTATAGGCCCCATAATGAGTGTAAATATGTACAATCTTTCCTGGAATAAACATGCGAGGTAATGGGGTTTCTTCGAGAAAGACTGCATTTGCTGTCTCGGCCAAGTTTTCGTGGTCATTTTTCACCCCTCTCTCTCCAGCATCATTGGGAGATGGTTCGTCAAAAGGAACTTCATCAAAGGGCACCCAACCATCCAAGGATTTTGCACCGCTTTTATTTTTTGATATTTCTCCAACACTTTCTTCATCGCTGTGCTCAATCAGATCTTCTTCTGCCTCGTAAAAACAGTCTCCCTCGAAAAACAATGCAGAATTATTGTTTTCACCATCTTTTGTGGCCTCGCGATCATCGCTACAAGCAGGTAAGGTTGTTGCCGCGTCTATTTCCTCTGTACATTCCCCGTTATCAACATCATCAATTTTATTCTTACTACACGTACGTGTAGTAGCAATCGCCTTCAATTTTCTATGACCTTTTTTCATTTTCTTTTTTATAGACCTCCCTTTCGCTTTCAATTTCCTGTAAACTTTGATGGAAGGGTTGCCTGTGTTTACCAAGGAAAAACCGTTCCTCAACTTAGGCGCCCACTAAAGAGAAAGAGAGAGTGAGAGTACGATGACAATAGAGGTAAACATTCATTTGATTTAAAGAAACTTTGACTTACCACCGTTTTCGCGCGTTCTGTGATTGCCATTAGGTCTTCATTTAGATGCGTTTTGACCCATGTTTCTCGAATGTAAAGCAAATGTTTGAGAAGGGCACGGATACTTGTAGGCGTCAAACGAGGTATCACATCATCGTGCAAAACACAGTTGATCACATATGATTGAGCATAATCTGAGAGTTTGGCATCAACGCACGCTGGGCTTCCATAGCTATATACTCTTAATATTTCGTCATCCTTGGACATATTTGATGGTAAATGAAATTCAAAATGGCGTTTGACGAGTGAACCCAAAAGTGCTGCACAGCTGCCACCTAGTGAATGTCCTGTTAGTCGAATCCTATAACCTTTTCGAGCAAGAAGTAAGATGGCATCAATATTCTCTCGAAATAAATTACAGGCAGCACCCGCCATTCCGCACAAAGCTAGACCTTGTCCTTTTGCAATGGGTGTCCATCCTTCTTCGTTCATTTCATTCTGACTTCTAATTTTGTGAACACCGTCCATCTCGGTGTCAGGAAATTGAATAGGCATCGCCCTGATATCAGTCACAACATCGTTGATAGTGGCCGTACCACGAACGGCAAAACATGCGATCTTTTGTTCCGCGTGAACAAATAAAGCCGAAGCAGGCTTGTCGGCAATTTGACCAGCCCATGTACCATCATCTTGTTTCAGATGAGCATACATAAGTCGCCATCCCTGCTGAGCGGCAAGCAGTTGCATATCTACTTCACTTGTAGCGTAGATAAAGTTGAGTGCTAGCGGTGCATAAAAGATCAGAGATGAAAGTAGTCCATCTGATACAGGGTCGCAAATAGGATCAAAAGGTAAATCTTTCTGGCAGTCATCATCTTTGTTCTGACTTGTAGATTCACCTTGCTCATTTGCTGTAGCTGTATGTCTAATGGATTCTAAGGTTGGTAGTTTCTCTAACTTTGAGAGTAATGGTTCTTCGACGGTCGTTCTCTCAATTGATGGGTCATAATCATCAGTTTCGTCAACTAACACATTTTTATTCAATTCTGGAGAGGTTTCAAATAAATCTGCACAATTTTGCTCATTATCGTCATCATCTAATTTGCAAGAAAACGGGTGTGCGGTACTGGCAGATGTGCATGTAGATGCATTCCCAATATCGTCAAGCTTTTTGAGTGCATGTATGCGATGTTCCCGTTCAGGATCAACTCCCCTCAAAGCTCTATGTTGCGCTAATGCGTAGAATATAGCCGCACTTAGCTCATGCACACTCAAGGGCCACACTTTCTTATTGATGCCAGTCACCTTACATAATAAATCAGCTGCTGCCAGGAACTCTTTGCGCAAAATGAGGCCATACACCCCCTTCAAACCGTGCTTCCTCAGTACATCTAAAGTTTCCACCGTCATGGTAGCCTGAGCGCCGAGCGGGATCGATTTCGCCATGTGAATCGCAGCCTTTGTCAAACGCGCTGCCACATCTTCCACGGTATCTAACCCTGTATCAAAATACGGAACAAAATCCTTCGATATCGATAAATAATCCCTGCACCGCGCCATCCTCCATGCAATCCTCTCTGCTAGATTTTGAGATTCGAGAACTTGTTTACAAGGCGCGCAGACGCGTTCCGGCACATCCGGCGAATATCCCAAATGTGGCAATCTGTGTGTCCATCGAGAATGGGATTGACAGTAGGATCTACCGCAGAGACGGCAGTGGTGGCGCAGTGTAGATCCGAACATTTTGCGGCATGCGTAGCACGATACAGCGTTTTCCCATGGTGGTTTTTGGATGGGTTGGGGTTGTAAGGTCCGTGCCTGTTCGAAATCTTCCACTTCGAAAGAATCTTCCATAGAAGGAGAATGTGGGGTTCTTGTGGATTCTGTATTATTTGATTGTCCGCTTTGTTGTTGATGATGATTTTGCACTTGCTCTTGACGTTTTGATCGTTCTAATTCTTCTTCCTCCCCTTTATAAGTGAGATAATCACAAGTCCTCCACTCCTTGACAAGTTGCCGATCCACCCATGGCAGACTGCTAAAAGGCGGTAACGCAATCCTGGCTTTATCCCATTCATCCTCCCATCCTAATCCTGATGGCGATGATGATAATGATGATGCGGCAGTCTTTCTTGCCAGACTTGTACAATTCCCACTCTCTGATTCAGTTGGATGATTATCAGAATCAGAGACAGAAACAAGAGCATCAGAATCTCTGGAATCTATTTGATTTCCATTTCCATTCCCACCCCCATACCTATCAGTAGGATCAAACATCATATTCTCTTTCCACAAAATTTCTTTTGAATGAGCATCCCTAATCCCTTCATCCACAATAGTCCTGCGATCATACCCCCCCAACCGATTCCCCACTTCCGTATTCGCCAAATGGAATTTTCCAAAGAGGTGAGAGTTGGAATAGGACAACTTGGTGTAGTGGTAGGCTTTTTGAGCGGCGGAGGATACGAGTTCTTGGGCGGCAGATGGGAGGACTGTGGTTGTCACGTGTTGGAGTATTTTTAGGTTGCGGATTACGTCTTGTTTGGTGGATGAGGTTGTTGGTTTTGTTTTTGGTTTGGATGTATTTCGTGGTGTCATTGTTTTTGACTTGGACGGAGAAACGAGTGTTGTGCTCTTTGTGGTGACAATGCAATTGGCGCGGATCCCATCATGTCGTTCATGATTAGTTATTTGTTTAAATGAATTGCTTCCTCCATTTGATTCTTGCATTCTATTAGTACCCGAGCCACCGCTATCGCTATTACTAGTGCTGTAATTTGAATCATCATGACCTTCTCGTTGATTTTCTGGGATTTTCCGATTGAATCCATCATTTTCGTCATTTAGATACCACGAAGCGGGCGGTGGAACAATTTTCATTTCATTATCTTGTTCTATTTGCGATTGCTCTCCTGGTTCATCATCATCATCTGTGTCCATGCTGTCCATGCTGCTGTGATCATTATTGACTACGCCAATATTTGCACCTACGAGATCTGCTGCTGAAATTAATACGCTTGCATCACCACGGCAACTAGAATCATACCCGCAAGATTGATGAGCGCCTTGCAATGAATCAGAATCTATGCCAACACCGGTAGCTTCAGGATTTTTATATATACCTTCGGATCCCGCCGATGTTGATGTTCTTCTGATGACATCGTCGTCATCTTCCACGTTCAGTTTCAGTTTGTCTACGTCTGCCATTGCGTTTTCCCACCTTTTTATTCACGTCAGACTTTGTATTGTGCAGCCTTCAAGCCTGTCAAAAAGGTTATTGAGAGTGAATATATTTTAATTAGCGAACCTAATTTTGAGAATGGTAATTTTATCGGTATCTTCAAAGAATAAGAATTACGATACGAAGGAAAGCGTGAAGGTTGAAGGGGTGCGTCGCTACGCTCGCGTGTCTGTGCGACGAGTGACATCAAAATTTAAATATACTCGTGATTGATTGGATCGCTAATGTCCTCCCGACACCATCCAAATCAAAGAAACAAATCTGCGAAGAAAAAACACAAAATCCAAAGCATCAAGTTTGCTAGACTACATACAAGGAGCATCATAATCAATCTATCACAATCACATATCATAAAGGAACCGAAATGAATACCAATCTCCATACTACACGGGCTCGTTTTCCTCTCACTAGCTTCTCGTTGCTAATTATTTTCTTTGCAGTCTTCAACACGCGGAGAGTCCAATCATTCACAATTTCACAACTTTCCAAAATAAAAACCACCTCACATCCCCAAAAAGAAGAATGGCGGCGAATCAATTCCAATCTATCACTCTCCTCCTCCAATCCAAACAATGGTGATGATAGATCAGACGACCCAAACTACCTCTACTACAGACCCCAATCTAGACCACAACCCCAAGGAGGAGAATGGGCCTATACAGAACCCAACATCCGGCGCTCTGCGCAAACATTCCTCGACATCCGTTCCATCGGAGGAAGCGAATGCACCAACGACATTTACGTAAGATCGCCTGGTAGATTCGAATACTGGTACATCGGTAAAATGGCTCGGACGGATGGGACTGTGAGCCTCGAACGGGCGGTGTCGAGGGTATGGAATATAGTGGAGGAGCATGCTTGCCGGTTGAGGCCTGTGGAGCTTGGGAGGGAGTTTGGGCAAATGGAAGTTTGGGTGGCGAAGGGCGATTCGGAGATGGAAATGAGTCAAGCTTTGGCTGGTGATGGTGGGTTAGGGCTGGAGGGGCTGAAAAAGATGGAGGAGATGAATTTGAAAAAGATGGAGAAGGTAGTGGAGGGGAGTGAGGAGGTGAAGGCTTTGGAGGTTGGGTTGATGGCGGAGGTTGTGACGAATACGGGAAAGGGGTTTTATATCGTGAGAGACGATCGTGGAAAGATTATGCAATGATTTATTGTATAGTTATGGGATAATTGAAAATAGATCTTTGTTCAAATCCAAATTCCATACGTGTACTCGAATAAAGATTTTTATTCCTCTGCATCTAAATACTTCGACGGCAAAGTAGTTGGCTTTTAATCCTGAGAAGCATAATTCGGAAATAATTTAATAAGACAATCAATGGTAGAACTCATCGAGAGCGAGGGTTAGGTCACCAGTGCGCATCGTGTCTTCAATGCAAAAGTCACGTTTCACTCCAGTCATGTCATTGCACGCCACCTTCGCAGCCTCAAGAGTGACCTTGGTTCTGGTACCATCATGATACAGGAGCTTACGACCGCGAAGACTCGCCTTTGCAGCTTGCTCATCAGGGTATAGACACTTAGATGGAAACTGAGGCTCGCGATCGTCCATGAAAAGTTTTGGATCAAGATCAGGATTGATCTGCCATGTTTCTGCGTAGGCATCAGCGTCGCCTCCCACCATATTAAAAAGACCGTCACGAGTGAAAAAACCTGGTTCGGTGGGGGATCCTAGAAGACCCGTGGTTCCATAGGGAAAGGAACCACTGGTGCTAATGAAGAGCATATTGTTTTTCAAGTTTGCACGGACCTCGAAGGATAGGCCGTTGTATAGGTCAATTTCGTACACGATTATTTTGCGTTTCTTCCCCTTGAAACGTCGAGTTACGCTAAAGGGAAATCCGTCCTGCGCCGTTGTCAAGTCTTGTGAATATGCTACTTCTCCATTGATCCATAAAGAACCATTCTCCTTGATTTCGATGATATTGGATCCAATCATAGCTGCGATGCCTGAAATATAGGAGAAATCCAATTGTATGGTTGTTCTAATATGAATTTGGACTATTTTGTCGTTTTGCTGATCCTCATATCCATCGGATGGGGTAGATAAGAGCAAGAGGTCGCATTCTCCCATGAATGAGAATGATTCGAAGAAACCGAGAAAATGCGGGTCGCCACCTGCACTCACTTCGGAAGAAACTGTAAAGAAAAGTGATCAAAGCCCCAATGCAATTAATAAGAAAACGCATTCCTTGTGTGTGCTTATTTTCGAGTTTTTAAAATAAGGTTTCTCAATCAAATTACTCACATTGACAGGTTGGTGCTACACCATCTCTTGATTCTACACCTGCTATATTACTATTCAGAACAACCATATCGTCGGCTGGGTCTGGTTGTCTGATTCTTATGCAACCTGATGGATAGCTTGCATCATCCATTAATCCACCCCACGTAGAACCTGTCGTAGAATTGGCATAACGGTGGCATGCGTCTTCGTCCCAGTTGCAATTTGAATTACCATCTCCATCTGTGCCAGGAAGAGGACTAGAAAACACAGAACTGGGAGTGAGCAGAAATAGAAGATAAGAAAGGTATCTTGCAGAGTTCATGGTAAGACGAAAGGGTTTATTCCACCCCACGTTTATTAAATTGTGGGATTGTGACTTCCGTGACAACGTTATTTGAAAGACACGTGAAGCGGTCCGAAATATCGTTTTTTCATTTTTCGGGGCTAAGGGACCTAATAGCAAAAGCAGATTTTGTTTCATAGCTTCACGCTTGAAGTGGCAGGTTTAAAAGTACAGAATGACATTTAATTTTTAGGAGTTGCATTTAATTTAGTAGTGATTGTCCACACTTCAATCAACAAAGCTAACGGATAAGATAATATCGAATCCCCTTTTTTACGTAGTGTACAATATTTGTAATCTCATGTACTGTATACTGTACGGCCGATGCCAAAACAACCAGTTTCGTTGAAGAAGAAGAGGAAGCAAGTCATTATGATTTTTGGGACCTAATAAGACTGTTCTCCTTTCTATTTATCAACACCTCTTCTGCTTGTTTTTGGCACTCCACTGTACTCGTAAAACACAAGTAGGGAAGATATTTCAAGAGACTCTCTTGTCCCCGATAGCACGTGTACTAGCACGTGTACTACTTTTATCATTCTGCCTTGCTTACTTTAGAGCTTCAAACGAATATCGAAAAATTCCTATAGAAAATATTATCTTCACTGAGAAACCTAATCATGCTTGTTGAGCTTGAGTAGTTTCTTGTTCTATCGACATTACAATTCTAAATTCATGAACATGATTTCATCGGCGCGAAACCACCCGCGAGTTTATACACCTTTCACCTAGAGTACAAGCAGATCTTTTATTAATGAACAGTCTTTATGTTGTAATTGTAAGCATTACAAGATACCAGATGTGTTCTTGATCGGCATAGACCAATTTCTAAACTCTTCTTCTCTTTTTGTCTTCCTCAGTCTCGAAGTCTCCTGCATAAAATATGAAATTTCATGGTTGAATAATCAGCTGAAAATTACAAGAAAGTTGGATTGCAAAACATTGCTTGCATTGGTTAATCCCAGCAATAACAATCACTAGTCAACATGATCACATCCCTAAAATTATGCAGTTTGAAGTATCCCACCAGCAATCAACTTCTCGATCTTTGCTCTAACCACTGGATCCGCCATGGCCTGATTCGCAGCAGTCGGGTTCTCCTGAAAATCTCTCAAAACCTGATTAATCACAGGATCCTGCAAAATAGACTGAATCTCCGGATCGGCCATGGCATGAGCAGCCCTCTCCTTCCTCTCTTCCTCCGTCTGATTCGCCTGTCCATAATTGATCATGGTCGTGACTTTTCTCAGCCCCTCCTTACACACAGCATTTGAGGGATCAAACATCAATCCCTTCTTATAAGACTCCAGAGCCTTATGATTCTCCTTCATGAGTACTTCAATATCCCCCTTACGTGCCCAGGCCTTGACATACTTCTCATCCAAATCAAGCGCCGTCTCAATCTCCCTCTTGGCACCATTAAAATCCATAATCTTGCACAAAGCAGCTGCAAGATTATTCCTTATCGTCGCATTCTTGGGGGCACGCTTAACAGCCTCCTCGTAACAATTCACAGCCTTTCCAAAATCCTTTTCTCTAAAATGTTTATTCCCCTCCTGTTTGGCTTCTTCCGCCTTGTCATCATCCTGATAAGCGAGTTTATCCGCTTTTCTCTTTTCGAGTTCCATGGTTTTCATGAGACGTTTGGTGGCATTGTCGTGATTTTCCAAGAGACTCTTTTGACAGAATTCAATAGCTTTGCCTAAATCTTTTTTCTTCTGGTATGCCTTTGCGGCGCGGGTGAGGGCCTTGGCTCTGTCTTCGAATGGGGCGCAGTGCTCCTGTCCTACTTCCACGGCTTGTTCGCATGTAGCGATGCATTCGTCATATTTTTTGGTGGTGAAGTATACAGCTGCCTTATTGGATACAAATGTCATGTTGGTGGGATCGAGGGTTACGGCTTCGTCGTATGCTGCGAGGGCTTCTTCGAACTTTTTGGATTTGTAAAGAGCATTTCCTTTTTCTTTGGCTGCGACTGCTGCTTTTTGGTTTTCTTTGATTTGGCGTTCTTCTGGGGATACATCGGACCAATCTTCTTCCATTGGTTCTGGTTCCTTCTTAGCAGGAGCAGGAGCAGGAGTAGATGCTGATGATGGAGCAGTTGATTCCACATCCATTTTGGCTTCCTGATCTTGCTTAAATTCATCCCCAGTCTGCATTTTCATACCCTGTGCTCCTAGTATAACCTGAAAGACTTCCATAATCCTAGGATCACCAAGCATGGTAGTAAGCTGATTAGGATCTCTCTGCAGCGTCTCCAATTTTGCCATGAAATCCGGATCACTCATGTATCCTCTCGTCTTGGGGTCGAGAGCGACCTTGGCCATCATATCCGGACCAAAGAGTCCCGACATACCAGGCGGCATACCCATACCTCCAGCACCGGGAGGAGGACCGAGTTTCGCCTTCTTGGCAGCATCAATCCCACTCAAGAGTCCCTTATCGGCAGGAAACTTATCCAATCCCTCCTCATACGCAGTAATGGAATCATTGAACCTCTTGAGAGAATGAAGTGCAGCACCTTTTCTCGAGTATCCCTTTGCAAAATCATTCTTGAGACCGATGCAGGCGTTGGCGTCGTTGAGTGCGTTTGTGGCATCATTTTTGGAGAGGTAGGCTGCGGATCTATTGGAGTAGTAGACATGGTTGGTTCCGTCGAGGTTGATGGCGTCTGTGTAGTGTTCAATGGCTTCCGAAAATTGTTTGGCCATTAGCGCCTTGTTTCCTAGTGCTTTGTGCTGTCATTTTTGAATTGTAAGTTACAGTCAGTTCATTCGGAAAATCAAATTTGAAATTTAGTCCGGAGCTGCAATGAAATTTACAGGCAACTTGAAACTCACCTCATCAGCTGTTGCCATGATTAGAGTTGTTTAATAAATATAAGAGATGATGGTGGGTGGTGGTGGTCAGTTGTGGAAAGCTTTGGTATCGTCACTACTGTATTGTAATAATAATAGCTTGGTATTTAGCAAGCGAGCTTGTACATACAGTACATAGCGTTGCTCAGTAAGAAAGAATGAAAGATCAATCCCGGTGGGTGGTTCCCGCACTTTTCTTTCGAACTCCAAAAATATATCTACTGATACCTACACATCACGGATAAGAACAAATCTCGGATCGATCGGATCTTCAAAATTCTGACAATAATGATGATGGTTTTTCTCTCGTCTCATTTCACAACAAAGACGACAGTGTTGAAGTCACTGGTATGGTGTCGTTGCATAAAGTTATTCTAGCACTATATACATCATTGCAATTCCAATTCCAATCCATTTCTGCAACCAGCACCAATAATCTTCTCTTTGTGAATTCAAGATACACATCTACAAGTATCCATACCAACCGCTCCACAAAGTCAAGAGCCAATCCTGCATTTCAATTCAAGAACAAATCACAGTCACAATCCAGCAAACAAATGAAAAACACAGAAATTGATAGCAGCTCCATGAGTGACGCATCCACCTACAGTTCCTTTGCTTCGGCTGCAGTGGACATATCTCAAGCTCGCGTCATTTCAGACAATGTCCTCACATTCTTACGATCTGCAAGAGACATTGATGATAACTCTCGACGCAGATTCTTGCACCACATTGTATTGAATCCAACACCACATCACGAGGGTGAGAATGAGAATGAGAATGATAATATCAGTGGGAATATGAACGTGAACCCAATGATATTGCCGCCCACGCAATTATCCTCCAACATCCAGGCAAGAATCCCCTCACCATCCGGCCACAAAATCGCAATCTTTACCAAAAACAATGATAATCAGCAAAGCGTCGAAATCTGGACGGAGAATGGAACGTCCCTCTCTCGTAAAATACCATTACCAAAAACGTTGCATGGGGATATTTGTTTTGATACGGCTTGGTTCGGTTCTCTCCAATGGAACAAGGATGAGACTGCCATTGTCTACTCTGCGGAAATGAATCCTCCTACTGTCAAATCGTTTTTTGACTTGAATGGTAATAGTGGTAATGGTAATGGTCATGGTCAGGGTAATGCTCATTCGGGGGGAGATGAAAATACTGTATTTGGAGCAACCAATACCCTGGGATACGGACAAAAAGAAACATGGGGGGAGAAATACACCAATACTTCCAAATTGAAGCTCTACATTCTTCAAGTTGATACAGGTAAAGTGGCAATGATTCCCAATGTGCCCGGTATCAATGGGGGTGAGAACGGAAAAGGAGAGGACAATGGAAATGGATTAGATTCCACTCTGGGGGGGTATTCTCTGGGGCAGGCAGTGTTTAGTCCGGATGGGAATTCGATTGTCTACACGGCGTGGGATGCGGGTGCAGGGGGGAATATGCCTAAGAGACTGGGATCAATGTGAGTGCAGTACAGTATGCGTGATGTATGTTTATATTTGTTCCTTTTTCTTGATGCACAGATCGTGCAGTGCGGAATCAATAAGTCTGGTCCACTTTTTGCACGATAACAACAAAGCCCGTACTCACTTTTTGTCTCGTTTGGCTTCTACCAAATCAACCATCAACTACATGTAGATATTGCTATCAGAGGCATTGTGCTATTTACCAGTCACCCATTGAGACATTTATAAAGAGTTTGTCTTTAATCGATACCAATTCAGAGACTTCAACTGTGGGAGAAGAAAAGGATGGAACATTCACGTGCCTTACTCCCAGTGATCGACTTGCACGGTCTCCTCGTTTTGTGGTCGACGTAAAGGCTGATGATGAATCAAGCTCGACCAAATTGGTGTGGTTGAGCAATAGTCAAGGATTTGATACGCATGGAGGTTGTATGGGACTCAGCAGTTTGGATTGGAACACTGACAATGGCATTGGCGTCATGATGGAGACTAGAAAGTCTATTGTGGATGTCATTCATCATCCCGAGGACGATGATGCTTTCCCTGGTTTGTTTCTCAACCAATTACCGTTGGAGCCATTTGTGTCAAAAGATGGTAAATATTTGTTTGTTACGACCCAGTGGAGGTCAACTATCAAGGTTGTGAAGATTAGCATTGCAACAGGTGATGTCCAACCCGTCACCTTCAATTTAAAAGGGGACAGGAAGATGTCGGGGAGTCAGACTTTGTTGTGTATGACCAGCACTGGTGATGCGATTGTTACTCAGTCGGAGCCAAGCGATACACCAGCACTTGGATTTGTGTCATCTACTTCTCTTCTTCGTGAAGGAAACGACCTTGTCCCTTCGATACTAATTGCAGAGTTTGGTCCCGTGGCTGCCACCAGTAAATTTCCTGCAAAAAGTATACTGAATGAGAGTGAGAAGCTGAGCTATCGTATCATTCGCACACATCCTCAACACGGTGATGTGCAAGCTCCAGTAGAAGGAATTTTGCTGCTCCCGCCCAATTCAAAACGTGAAAAGGTTCCCTTGGTTGTTGTACCTCACGGAGGTCCACATTCGTGTACCCCAACCGCTTACATTCCTAGCTACGCCTATCTCTGCCAAGGTGGCAAGTTTGGTATTCTCCATGTAAATTATCGTGGGTCTACCGGTTTTGGTCAAGCAGCGCTTGAGAGCCTAGCCGGGAACATTGGCGATCAAGATGTCAGAGATGTGGTACACTTGACGAAACATGTTCTGGAAGAGTTTAAAGATGAGGTTGATGCATCGAAGGTTGGTGTGTGTGGAGGCAGTCATGGAGGTTTTCTAGCTGGGCATTTAATTGGACAGTATCCAGAGTTATTTAAAGTTGCTGCTATGAGAAACCCAGTAACAAACATAGCAACAATGACGACAGCTACAGACATACCTGATTGGACCTACGTTGAATGTTTAGGACCGAACAAATATGATTGGACTACATTTTGTGGGCCAAACAAAGCCGACCTGTCAGCGATGTGGGATGCAAGTCGTAAGTGGGAATGCTCACCATCTAAATGAACATCCTCATGTTGTCTTTCTCACATATTGCCCAAATCTTTCTTTTCATACAGCGATTGCTCACATTGAACACGTCACGGCCCCAACTCTCCTCGCAATTGGGAACTCAGACAAGCGCGTGCCACCGTCCCAGGGAATTGAATATTATCATGCGCTTCGCTCTCAGGGGGTCAATACGAAGCTTCTCCTTTATGATGATGATGACCACGCAATCGATAAAGTGCAATCTGAAGCAGACCACTGGATAAATATCCTTCAATGGTTTGTTTCTGCATTTGCCTAAACCACTTCAAGATAATTGTGAATGTAAGAAGTTCGGATTACTGCGCTTCTTTTACACTAGCATGTTGAGATTACAGTAATGGTTATTAAAAAGAAGATTGTTCAGAATCTACAGTACACGTACGTGTACTCAAATTGAAAATGTATCCATCAAGTAAATTATGTGAAAACAGTGATGATACAGATGTACTCGTAGAGGATACAGAACAGAATTTACTTTAGATGAGTGCCTGTGTGTATTTCATCGACAAGTACTTTTCAGCATTGAGCAATTTCGCAAACGTTTACGATTCATATCAAACTCGCGGGTACCCACAGAGGACATATAGGAGGAGTTTAAGGTTGCGGTTCTGGTGGTCCTGCTGTTGATTGGTCATGATTGAAGTCAAGAGGCCTCTTTGTCCCGACGCGGATCTGACGTCGCTATAGGCGCTGGGCGTGTTGAGGAGATTTCCTCCGCGGACGGCTTGTGGCACTTGTCGGCGGCGATTAGGTGTAAAGGATTGTTGGTGATTGGTGCGGCCGTACATATTTGCAGTGTCTCAGCAATGCGATTGATTGAACCTGTTTTGGCTTGTGTCTTGTGTTCAAGTCGTAAGCCTGGCAAGCAAGCGAAAGAGAGCAACGAGCAAGCCAGATAGAGAATGAAGAATGAGCGGGGGCATCACTGCCAGCCTCACAACGCTCTTAGCAGAGAGCGTTTCCCAAAAAGGGAATGAGGTCAATACACATACACACACTATCAATGCCCACGGCTTCATTTGATATCAGGAACAAACAAACACGCGCATCGCACTATACTGCAGGTATCATCAGTAATCATAATCGATATCAATGCCAAGCTCCAACTCTCTTCAACCCTATTGGACCGCTTGATTGTACACAGTACTGCAGTATTAGAATACCGGTATGATACTGTAGTACATTAGCACTATACTGTACGTGTACCTCGATTATTGAGGACCAGCAAGTTGAACTGGCAACATAATACCTGACGATTATGATCATATTGGAAGTGAAAATGATCGTCAAGCTTAGGGTGCCAGTTACAAGCTGTAATGTACCGTTAGAGAACTCTTTCCACCACAAACATCAATCAGCCTCCAGCCTCCAGCCTCCAGCCTCCAGCCTCCAGCCTCCAGCTTCCAGCCCTGACAACAACAACACAGAACAATCAATTTTCTACGACATTCGTTGAATACATTTCGAGACTTAAAAATAAATAACACAGTTCACACAAGCAATTCCATCAAAGACCGGGATCATGACAGTGAACTGCATAGACGAAAGCAAAACGAAGCTTGAACAGTTAGTACTAACAGTTGCTGCTGGAACTAGTGAAAATAACAATTCGACCGATGAGAAGCACGCGACAAGACAGCAAGGCACACAGAAGACCTTTGAAGATATTCCAGATGACGTAATGTTTAAATTTTCTCATTTGCATATGAAAGCTCGATTGAGAGCAAAGTCCGTAAAAGAATCTTTCGCAATATCTTTTACTTGTCGAAGGCAGTGCAGAAGGGTGCGATATCTTTCGTCCGAAACAGAATCAAAAATGTAAATAAGAGAGATAGTAGCCTCCTTTTTTGTCCTGCTGACATTACTGAAAGGTGTATTTTTACATTTATACTCGAGAAGTGTGGTTTATCAGCATTGAAAAGTATATCATTAAGCACAAGCTCCGAGTCGTGGGATCGTAGAACATATAAAAGATTGAAGTCACTTGCGGTTCTCACCAAAAGCATTCCATTAGAAGTATTTGAGAAAACTTCCAGTCACACCACTGACGACTTTCAACTTTGCGTGGCAGATCTCTCGGGGAAAAGAGCAAGCGCCCTGGAGAGTTTGACGATCACGAACAATACCGACGATCTACGTATGGAACTTCTGACGAGTTGTTCTAAAACGCTGAAACGTATGGAACTTCTGACGAGTTGTTCCAAAACGCTGAAAGAGTTGGATTTATTTGGAGAATACAAGGGAGGGAAGGATTTAGAGCTGGTGATTCCAAAGATGTCATTTCTTAGAAAACTCAACGCGAAATTCTGTGATGGAATCACAGCCATCAATCAGCATATGTTCAAGTTTGCTTGAAGAGCTTTGCATGCGGGAGCCTTGCACGATCCTCAAACATTCATGTCTAGGATTAAAGAAACTGGGTGTCAATCTAAAAATGGATTATGATGCACAGAATATTGATATTACTCCGGCACTAGAATATCTATCGATTACTCTTACAGTGGGAAAGAGTGGATACAATCATAAGGCTTGCACCTTTTGTATGATAAACATGTGTTTTATAAACATTTGTTGTCTGTTATTTACAAGTTTTTTTGTTTGGTACTCAAAAATTACCATCAACGTCTATTCATGTACAACGACGACGACAACGCACGGACGACATACCAAAACGACAATCTTTCAACTTAGGACTGTAAAAATAGGAGAAAGAACAAAAGACACGAAAAGAATGGCATAGATTTTCATCAGAACGCGTACGCAGGAGATGCAAGATGTATCCTCATGTATCAACACAACTGCGGTGCATGATGGGACGAAATTAAT
>Ga0209712_10002273_pt1 | contig 15914 bp, 12 predicted proteins | sample ArcOceMetagenome_FD_187443 | JGI IMG/M metagenome (GOLD analysis project Ga0209712, IMG submission 187443) | Marine eukaryotic phytoplankton communities from Arctic Ocean - Arctic Ocean - Greenland ARC118M Metagenome (SPAdes) (version 2) | ecosystem: Environmental > Aquatic > Marine > Oceanic...
TCGAATCAAATCCTCATATTGCAGATCAGTGAAAGAATTTTTCTTTTTAGGATTATGGAGTCCTGTTTCGCCCTCGATAATGCAGGGGACGCGGCAAGCGATTCTCTCATGCATGTTTAGCATCTTAATCACAAAGTCCAATGTGAGGACAAACCTGTTCTCGTCTATACACTGCAGCCTGACCAATTCATTCTCCGCCGTAATTGTTAGTGGGACATCAAGAGCTTGCGAGAGAAAGCGATCTATAGTAGCCCGGTCGCGTAGCTGAGATGTTGTTGGAACGAAGAATCCAGGCAGGTCAAGAGCTTTGTATCTTTCCATTGAGTCATTGGTCATAAGATCTGGAGCGGTACAAATTAATCTAAATTCAGGTTGTGTAGGGATAGATGGCATTCGGAATGAAGAATTCTGTGTGTCAAGTTTATATAGATGATGAATGATGAATCGACCTCTACAATTATTCCTACAAATCCTCCACTTCATCCAGAACCTTTGACTGATACATTTACATTTAGACTGTAGAACAGAAAGGTAAGCACCGATCAATAACCAATACTATAGCAATTGTGACGGAGGCGTTAGGTGTATGCCTCCTGTCAATGACGGCGAATGCTGAAAGGTATGCATAGCAGAGTTGGTTCTAGGGATGTATGACAATTAATAACTGAACAAGAAAGAGGGATATTAATTAGGTTATTAGAAAACATCTCGGACAGACGCTGCAGCCGGCAGAATTGTCTTGCTGTTTGCTTGTTCAAAGAAATGTTGGAAACAAATTAGGAGTATCTAATTGGCTAAACTTCGCACCACAATCGTACAAAAACAATCTAGTTCGTAATGTAATCTGTGACGTCAACGTGTAGTACATAATGACCTTCCTCGTCCCCGTGATACATTGGAGCATCGAGTACATTCTTGATTGCATTCATGGCAGCTTGAAAAGCAATAGGTCCGTTCTGCATCGACCAAGGCCCGCACTTGGGAGCATTTTCGATTGAAATAGAGACCACTTCCTTTGCATGAATCCCTTCTGGTAATCGGGAAGGTCCAAGTGGTCCTGCATATCCAAATGTTCCAGCGACGAGATTTAGAATGCGTTTGTTCTTTTCATCCGGACGCAAGTGGCCAAGACCAGCAAGGCCCAAAATGTCCCCCACACCGCCATCAATCAAATATTGGAATTCTCCATTGGCATCGTTATTATTTCTATTGTCGTCTTTCCATTTGCACGGTTGAAACAGTCCAGGAAAAGTGGCAGAAGCCCTTGTTGCCTTTCCCATACAACCTTTGGTAATAATCTTTCCTTTGCGATTAAGGATGTCGAAGCCACTCACGGCAACAGGAATCAAGCTGTCCTCCAATTTTATATTCTCTGTCAGTGTTTGGTCCATTTTCTCGCATTCGCATCCACCTTCACGTACTTGTACTGCCGATAACCTTGACGTCTTGATATGACGAACAATAATTTCCTCAAACAAATCTCCTTTGATCATTCCTCCTACTCCGGGAAAATCCCAAAATTTGCCGAGTGTCATGGTGGACGCAAATTTAGCAGATTCTTTTGGATCAATCCCTGCTGCAAGGAGTACGGCCGCCATTGCCCCAGCAGAGGCTCCTGAAATTGATTTTAGAAGCGGTCCAGAACGAGTACGTAGTATATGAAAAGGTGGTTCGGAAATTATCTCTTTCTTCGTATTTATAGGAAGCAGAACTTTTCCCTTTTTGATTTCCTCTTCGGTGAGGACATATTCGTTGAAGGCGGCTAAAGCACCAAAGTACACGAAGAATCCAAAGAATGCAGGGGCTATACCTAGATGAAATCCGTCGTTGTGAGAGAGGAACTGACGCAAAGTCATGTTACTCAATCTATCACTACGAACCATCGTAGTAGTACTAGCAGTAGTTACGAATCCATGCGTGGTGTATCTTTCTTCATCTCTTTTGCGAACCTCGCTGCTGCTCGTCTTCTTGTTCTTCGTGGCGTGATATGAAGTGTGGCTTGGCGGTATGATATTTGGATGATGCCTTGTTGGCGTCAGAAGCGATTCCGAGAAATTGAAGTATATGGAGAGGAGGAAAACGATAGCCATTTTATTGAGAACAAGCATTTTGCATGTCCGCATTTGATTTTGAGAAAGGAAGGGTTTGGAAGAATATTCAATATGATGTGATATAAATTAACAGATTCAGATGTGGAAAAGTGGTGGAATAATGAAGATTCGATGGATTCCTTCTTCTGACTAACAACGCGCTAAATCCAGTCGTGCATATTCGATTATTTTTATTAAGTTGAAAGTACAAGAAGAAGTTCAAAGCCAAAAAATACAGCGCCAAATAAGACTAATAGGCTCTTTGTTTGAAATTCTTTGCAGGAGGCTATTTTAATATTTATTATTTCATAACCTATGATGAATTCACATCCACACAAGAGGTCCTCACTTTTTCACATACTCCATACTCACCACTCACAACCTAGCTAGCAGCTAGTACCGACCACCGACCACCTTGGTGCAAATAATGTTACATGCCAAATGTCGAACATCAAAGGAGGAGGTCGTGCCCAATTAACAAATGAAGCAGAGAAATCTATAATTTCACTTCTATACGATGTAAGAGATCAGGATAACCCCCTAAGGCCGCGAAACAGCACTCAAAGGAGAAAGATACTTTTTAATGATCTCAGTGATCACGACAAGAAAAAGGAGCGGCGGCGCTTCTGTAAAAAGTTGCTCAAGTGCCACACTCAAAACGTTCTCGCCAATAAGTTAAACAATGATCCTCTACTAGAAGGTGAAGTTGGTGGCAACGTCTCCTCGCAGAATCAACAGCCGGTAGCAGCACTATCCTCGAACTCGCAGCAGCACCAATCTTCCTCCTCCTCGGATGTTGCTGCTGGTGCTGGTGGGAAAGTTCGCATAGAATTAGTCGAAGCCGTCTACAAAATGAAAAAGGACGATTCCTCCAAGGCAGCAAAGAAAACAAAGAAAGAATCAAAGAAGGACAGCAAAAAGAAACCCTGGAAAGAAGGATCTTCTCGGAAAACGCTTGTCCTTCCAAAAAGTACTTTGGCGAAAGAACTCGTGGCCCAGTGCAAAACCAAGCTTAAAATGAAAAAGCCCACGAGATTTTTTGTTCTGGATAAAGACTCCAAGCTGGAAATTGACTTGACGCATGATTTGAGTGGTCTGAATGATGGCAGCGTCGTTTATGCAACAAGCTACACGTTCCCTCCGCCCAGCAAAGTTGAGAATCTCAAACAGATACCAGCTGAAGTTTCGGAGGAACAACAACCAGAAGACGAAATCATTTTTGATCCTTTAGAAAGTGTCAAACAAGCTTATAAAATGCACAGTCGCCGAAGTGCTGGAAAAGAAAGTGCAAAGAATATCATCCCTGATAAAAGACCGTCCTTTTCTGGCGCTCTGGATAAGCTCGAACCACTTTCACAGGCACGATCACAACTACCCGCCGCTGCATTTCGATCCAAGATATTAGCCTCGCTGGATTCGACAAACGTGATTGTGATTTCTGGGGCTACGGGCTGTGGGAAGGTTAGTAAATTGAAAGAGGGTTTGCAATCATATTTTCTATTATTTATACCCTAACCCGGTTATTAAGTCTACTCAAGTTCCTCAGTTCATTCTTGAGGGTATGAAGGCCATTGGATGTGGCGAACAGGCTAACATTGTTGTCACTCAGCCTCGTCGCGTAGCTGCCACTTCCCTCGCAAAGAGGGTGGCCGACGAACGAAACTTACCGTCGCCGGGAAAACCGGGGTCGGAGGTTGGTTACAATGTGAGGCTGGCCAAAGCTGTCAGTAAAGAAACTAGACTTGTATACTGTACCGTTGGAGTTCTACTGCGACAAATGGTGAATCCTTTAGAATCTAGCGCTGGTGAAAGAGGTGATGGTGATGCAGAGGGTCAGGGTCAGGGACAGACTTTGGTGCCTCTATCATCCATTAGTCATATTGTGCTGGACGAGGTCCATGAAAGAGATTTAAATACAGATTTTGCTCTCACTCTTCTGCGTCCTATTCTTGCAGCAAATAAACGAATTTCGCTTATTCTCATGTCTGCAACAGCATCGGCGAAAACTTTTGTACAGTACTTTGAAAATGAAAAGCTTGGCATTTTCCCAAAGGTCTTTGAGATTCCTGGACGTACGTTTCCTGTTCAAACGATATGGCTGAAGGAATGCGAGAAACTCGTTTCTGGACAGATGAGTGGCAAATCAATGTCCAACGATGATTGTGCACCGGTAGATTGCGATTCAAAGGCAATTGTGCAAGCGCCGAGAGCGACAACCAAGATTGATAATGATTTCATTGTGAAGATCGTCATGAATATCGCACAGCAACAATGGAAGAGTGATGCTACAAAGAACCACATTGACAACAAAGAAAAGGGAGCTATCCTTATCTTTCTGCCTGGTAAAGGAGAAATTGAAGCTCTATCAAGAACCATGTATAATGCTCCGCAGCTTGGAAACAAAACAAAATGTTCAATTCTTCAGTTACATTCAAATCTGTCTCCTTCGGAGCAGTATCGAGCTTTTTTGCCAGTGAAGCATGGTATTGTCAAGGTGATATTGTCCACTAATGTAGCAGAAACTTCTGTAACTATCGCAGATGTGTCGAATGTAATTGATACGGGAAGAGTGAAGGAAATGCGATTTAATTCCTCGACTCGGATTAAAGAATTGGTGACATGTTGGACATCGTTGGCGTCGACGAAGCAGCGTGCAGGTCGCGCTGGTAGAACAAGTCAAGGAACGTGCTACAAACTGTATAGAGAAGCCTTTGCTCAAGAAAAATTGCCTCTTCACACATCACCTGAAATATTAAGAACTCCTTTGGAAGAATTGGTTCTTCAGGTTTGCCTTTTAGAAGAGCAAAGAACACCCACCGGTGCATCGCCGATGAAATTTCTGGCAAATGCTCCACAACCTCCATCGGAAGAAAGTCTTCAACAAGCGTGTGAACATCTCATGGAAATAGGCGCCTTGGATGCAATATCATGTGATTCGACGTATCGGCTGACACCTCTCGGTTACCATCTTGCTCATCTTCCGTTGGACGCAAAGGTTGGGAAAATCCTTGTAGTTGGGTGCATTCTGCAATGTATAGAACCAGCACTGACTATAGCAGCAAGCCTCTCCGCGCCCAAAAGTGTTTGGCTCCCTTTTATCCCTGGGGTCAGTGATAGCAGAGCAAAAGCACGTAAAGTGCACGAGGATATTATTTGTAATGGTTATGGAGGTGCCAATTGGCCTGGTGGTACCGTGAAGGGTGATAGTGTTGCCTCCATTGCTGCTTATGAAGCCTGGTCGAAAGGTAGTAACGATAAACAGAGACGGCAGTTTGCTATTAGCAATGCTCTTGATCACAACGCCCTCAATGAAATTAAGGGATTACGAACTCAGTTCAAAGATGCTCTGAAGAGTTCTGGGCTTCTACAATCCGAAGACGTTGATAACACGCATGGCAACGATGCTCTATTAACAAGTTGCGTTGTCGTAGCAGGATTGTACCCAAATATTGCGACATTGATGCGTCCGTCCAAAGTCAGAAGGATCCGTTTTGCCCGTCTGATCACCAAGAACGGAGACTGCTGCAGACCAAGTTCGAGCTCGTTTCAACTCGAACGGATACGAAACTGCAGCGAGAGCGGATCCGATGCCTATACTGTCTATCACGGGAAGCATGTCACCATTGGAACCAGTGCTGATGCCAGTGACCTCAGGAAAAAACAGGAACCATTTCTCAGTGATATTAATTTCGTTCCAAGATTTGCCATTTTGCTTTTTGGTGGTCAAATCAACGTGAAGGAGAATTGTTTGATTGTCGACGATTGGCTAAAGTTCAAAGTGGTTGACGATTTATCTGACGATTCACAAAAGCTCGCAGATAAAACTAGAGTCAATGCAATTTTGGTAAACGAGGTGAGAAAGGAGCTTGATAATGTCATGTCGAAACGAATAATACACAGTGTTAGTTTCTGCTCTGAGGATGGCGACGACGACGAAAGCGAACGAGTGATAAGCGTAGTTAAAACTCTATTGACAGATGGGAAATGAAAGGATCAGCGAGCATTATTTCATGCCCCCGTTCACCTAAAACTATCAAAAATACGAGATTGATGTGCAACCAGCTTCAACATTCTTGAATTATTATTTTAATATTTAGATTTGTGATGCCATTCGGTGATACTTTTATAATAGGTTTTGGCAACAAAGATGAATTTAGTAAACGCGGACAGTTTCGGCCTTCGCGTCTTCTACATTACTAAATTCATGATGACGGTGAAAACACACAAATCAGAAAACTATGACCTAAATGTCATGACTCTTCTGACTCTTCTGACTATTCTGACTCACAAATTTTGAGAAATGGCCTAATGAATACCCAACAAATGACAAATGTATCGTACATCGCGCTCCTCGTATGGGACAAAACTATGGTTAGTATAGGCACACTCTCAAGAAGTAGTGCAACATTATAACAAAGTCGCAATGAGGATTGGCCTGGCAATATCTTTACTTGCCGTTTTAAAGAGTTCTTGCGCTGATCTCTCCTCGCCTAGTGATGGTGGTGTGACGCCGAGAACTGGAGTAACAAGAAACCTGCTGAAGAACCGCCGCCCAGAACCAGCACCACCAGCAGCACCCCTACCAAATAGTATGATCGAGGGTACGGTAAGTATTGGGGCGTCAATGTATGCGCCATCATTCTCCATAAGATTGAAATGCTAATTATTTGTCCCTTGTTTCATAGGGTTCTTTGGTGGTGGGTCCTGTTCCGTTGACAGGTTCTTCACCTTTTGTTCGTATCATCGATGATGAAATCATTTGTGAGGAAGTCAATCAATCCAATGGATTGTCGGTCGATGAAAATGGATCGATAAAACATTTCAAAGATTACTTCTGCGCGGTTGAAGAAAAATTCACCACGAATGGAACAACGGGGGGGATAAGCATGAAGCTCTTGAACTTGCCTCTGGCATTTGAGGATGAGTTTCGGACGGCGAAAACAAATGGTAGAACCAGTCTCGTTATTCGTACTGGTTTCATTGACAAAGCATCCCTCAGCTTCTCTAACCTGGCTTCTCCTGAGGGTCGCACAGTTTCTAAATCCGATTTTTGGACTGAGATGGCAGTATCCTCGTCGAATAAAACTGGTGTTCCAGAATTTCAAAAGAACATGCTAGTAGGAGGAGCTATTTCAATAAAGCCTGTTCTACAATGGATTGCACCACTCTCCAGCGCGCGACAAACCGCGAGAAAACTTGCTACTAATACCACTGGCAAAAGAAATGTTCTTGTTTTCCGTGTTACTACAAATGGATTGAGTCCTTCGATTACTGCGGAAGAAATTAGTAACGCTGTTTTTGGAACAGGCGATGACACTGTGAATCTTAGCAGTCAATACTTGGCGTGTTCTTACAACAAGTTGAACTTTACATATGCAGTCGGCGCTGAATTGAACAGTTTCTTGGTTGCGAACGGTGTCATTGATATCAATGTGGCTAATGCAGCGACAACATTTGAAGCCGCGAATGCAGCAATCGCGAAAGCCCAATCTACTGTGGAAAATGGAGGAATGGGGTTACGCATGAGGGATTACAATCATGTTTTGTTCCAACTTCCCGCTTCCGATGACTTTGCTGACTCCAATTATATTGCATACGCGATTGTGGTAAGTTGAATGCGTTGGCGATTTCAATCTCGTTTCTAATTATGAGACTAATGCCAAACCCTTTTTCGCGGGCGAGCAGAGAGGCAAATATGCAGTGTATAACGATGAATGGATCCTTGACGTCCAAACACTGTGAGTCAATACAATTCAACTCTGTTCTTTATCTAATCATATCAAATATTAATTATTGGTCTTCTCTTATAATAGGGTGCACGAAACTGGTCACAATTTAGGACTGCAGCATTCAGGAGAAGACGACCCCAATGATAGTCAAGAAGAGTATGCGGATTCAACAGGATACATGGTACGTGCCTGATTGTAGCTCCGTTGAAAATTATACCAAGAGCTTATCGTCACATTACTGACTAATATCTTTCATGTCATATAAACAGGGTTATACTAATGGAGACGGAGATAGACAAAAATGCTTTAACGGTGCGAAGATGGCCGAACTGGGTTGGTATGCCGGTGATAAGAACAGGGTTGCTACCATCAAGCCAAGTTTCAACGAAGAATTCAATGGCAAGCTTATTGGAGTGGCCGACTTTGGACTTTCGAATGAAGATCACACTGTGGTCCTGGAGGTAATTAGCCCTGATTCCTCGAACAAGCCACTGTATTACCTTGCATACAACAGAGCGAAGGGGATTAATCGTGGCACCAGCGAGGCGCGAAATCAAGTGACAATAGTGGAAGGGAGAGCAGAAGAGCTATCATTTTTACGGTACAAAATCAATCCAGGCAATTTCATATCCATTCCTGACTATCATCATGGCAAAAGTTTGGATATCAGTGTTGGTAAAGCCATGTCAGATAGTTTCGTAGATTATGTCCCTGTCTCCGTCAGATTACACCGTGATCCAAGTTCGATGGCTAGCAGTGCTCCGTCCGCGACGGTAACAGCAATGCCATCTATCGAGTCTTCCAATACCCCGAGTGTTACTGCCTCTGTGCAGCCTAGTTTGATCGCCAGCAGTGTTCCGTCCATGACATTAACAGCAGTGCCATCTCTTGAGGCTTCCAATGCCCCGATTGTCACTGCATCTGTGCAGCCTAGTTTGATCGCCAGTAGTGCTCCGTCCATGGCATTAACAGCAGTGCCGTCTCTTGGGGCTTCCAATGCTCCGAGTGAAACTGCTTCTTTGCAGCCTAGTTTTATCGCTAGCAGTGCTCCGTCCGTGACGGTGACGGCAGTGCCATCTATTGAGGCTTCTAATGCTCCGAGTGAAACTGCTTCGTTACAGCCTAGTGTAAAGCCTAGCAGTGCTCCGTCCATGACCGTAACATCAGTGCCATCTATTGAGGCTTCCGATGTTCCGAGTGATACTGCTTCTTTGCAGCCTAGTGAAATGCCTAGCAGTGCTCCTTCCTCGACGGTGACGGTAACGTCGGTTCCATCTATTGAGGCTTCCAATACTCCAAGTGATACTGCTTCTTTACAGCCTAGTGTTATTACAGACGAGGTTAATAAATCAGAATTCCTCATCAAGACGGTATATGACGCCTACAGCTCCCAGAGCGAGTGGTGCGTAACTGCTGAATTCAAAGATACAGACAGCAAAATCTACGTTATACAATGCAAGGATTATAGCCGTCGCTCTGAAAATCTGCAGCTTTGGGGAATTGATGTGGATGGACACATCAAGCTTGCTGGGCCAGCGCAAGATGATTATTGTATTACTTCTTTATCGCGAAGCCTTGTAATCAGAGCTTGCGCGAATGATATCAAGGCTCAGGTATTTAACCTGAATGAAATCGAAGGCACTGTGTCACAGACAAAAGAGAGCGGAGAAGTGCTGTTCATTGGAATTGACGACGTTCGAATTTTTTCTAAGCTTAAATTGTTCCAGGATGGATCAATCAATGCTACATTGACCACATGGAGACTAAAGTACGGCAATGCTGATTAATTCCAAGTGAAATCACCTGGATGGTTCTCTTCCGGACATACCGCCCAAAATCTACATATTTCTTTCATACATAAAATACGCAACAGGAATCACAACTAGATACATATGCTAACGAAAAGGATGCTGCTCTATTTATGTTTACGTTGTTGTAGCGTACTCAAATATTGCGTCATTAACATTTGTTCAAAGTCAGAAGTGTCCATGTCACCCTTCTGGATCACTGATCACCAAGACCGGAAACTGCTGTTTATTGAGTCCGAGCTCCTTTTAACCCGAACGGACCTGTATCGATAGTAGATCCGATGATCATGCCGGTGATAGTGGTGGATTGTCTATTTTGCTTTTGGAGGGTCAGAAGTCAGATCAACCAAGAACATTCTCTCGCGAATATCTAGGCACCATAAAATCTAGAGCTATTTCACACAGGCCTTTGTTTGTAGTATGCCGTAGCCATGCAATTGTAAGTCGTTGCAGTAGATGGATGCTCCTTGCCAAGCACATTGTTACGAATCTCAGGACGTTTATTGTTGAATTCAAGCGCATTATCATACTGACCCTTGCTAGTATCATAGGCAGACGCAATGCAATTGTAGGCTGTCGTAGTAGATAGGTTATCTTTGCCAAATGAGGATTCGAAAATACAAAGGCTTTTTGGAATAACTCTAGCTAGAGCCTTATCATGCAACCCTTGCTTTTGATATGTGATATGTACGAATGTCCTCGCAGTGTCTGGGTGGTCGTTACCGAGTACAGTGTCAAAAATCCCAAGGCTCTTTTGGTAGAATTCTCGTATTGACCTTGTTCCTTATAAATGATGGAATATCAAGGCATTTGAAGAATAGTTCCAATGACTTTTTGCACAAGCCTTGGTTCCGGTATAACCCCGCCAAACCAAAGTACGTCGTAGCAGAATCTGGATGATATTTGTACTACTCACTTCGCCCACCAAGTTAATTAGTACTTTGCTCTTTGAATATTGTATTGAGATAGTGAACACTGACGCCAAGTTCAAAGTGCTTCGGATGTGTTCTCCTTTTGTTTTGGGAGTTTGTCAATATTTGCAGTAGTACTCGCTGTCGAAGTATCCTTATCCTCACTTTCTGCTTGACTTCTTTGAATAGTATTGAAGAACTTTTGCTATTGATGCTTCTTTTGCAAATCTTTTTATGCTTTGAATTTGTCAGATATGGCCTCCTCCTCATTTTCATCAGTGATTTCCTTGCCTCGTATTCGTCCTCGTCATCCACATCACTGAATCTCCTACAACATACAAGTACTAGCAGAATATCCTCCTATTCTCTTGTTCTGCTTTATTTCCTTTTGTTTTCACCAGCACGGCGGCGATTGCTGACAACTTCTCATGCCTCTGGATCAGTTTCCTTTCAAACTGGAACTTCTTTGCTTTCCAACTATGCGATAAAGAAACTCAATGTCTGTAGATAGCAGTATGCTCAGTTCCCAGTCCCTCGCAGCTTTCATCAGATATTACATAATATTATGACCACCTTGATTGACACACGCCGTTCGCTGCTGGCTGTTGTGACTTCCTTCTTCCCAACCTGAGAAGCGACTGCTAGGATCCCTGGGACTCGATTTGTGTTTTGAGAATATTTCCGGTTTACCCGATTTTTCAATGACGTATTTATTTAGCTTTATTAGCAACTTTACGAGTACACGACTTTCGACTTCTCCCAACCTGGCTAGCGACCACAGGAGGTGCGGCGGTGACGCCTCGCTTGACTTTCTGAGACTCGATTTCCGGTTCATTTGGGTCAGTTCCGTCGTTTCCTGAAATCAGAAGAATTAGAATCTTCCTCCAGAGGGGTGAGAAAGGAATGAATCCCCCTGAACACAAACACCACGAAAAAAAAATGAAGAAAAAGTGGGAAACGATCTGCTGGAAAACGATGGACGCGACGAGCGACGAGCGACGATGACGAAGAAGAGATTGAAGACATGTATCTTGCAATTCGTCCATCATATACGAGTACTCGTAGTTCCTTCCTTCACTCCCAACCTAGCCTAAACATGATTCGAATGTCATTGAGAGTGAGAGTCCCTTTGAATCTCACTCAGCAAAGAAGTGTCCTTTTGCAATCATCACATCTTACTAATGCTACTACTACTGCTACTGTTAATCGGCATTCTCCTTTGGCATCGTCATCAGCATTCTTCTCCACGAGTTCGTTGTTGGATAAACAGAGAGATTCAAAATCCGGCTCTGGTTCTACTTCTGTTTCTGCTAACAGTAACAGTAACAGTAGCAGTAGCAGTAGCAGTCAGAACAAGACACATATAAGTGCAAACAGCAGGAGGACTAGTAGTACTAGTAATAGCAACAGTGATAACAACAAGGGCAACCAACAAAACAACAATAATAACAACAGCAATAGCAACAGCAATGAAAATAACAACAACAACAACAATGCAAAGAGAAATCCATGGAGCAATGTCAACAAAGGAATCTCAAAATCCGAAGAGAGAATCGCAAATGCCCTCAAAAATAATCGAGAAGGAGGGAATGGAAATGGAAGTTCAAGTGGAAGTTCAAATGGCATGAATACAAATACAAAGGCAAACGCAAACAGAAAACATAACAGCAGGGGAGGCAACCAAACTTCAAATAGATTCTCCAACAATAACAACAACAACAGTAATAGCAACAACAGAACATCACCACCAAACCGATTCCGAAAAACTTCCACGGGATCCAACAGCGGAATTGAAAAACTTCGCGAGGCATTCATGCAAACTCTTTCGGCCGATCGAGAACGTCGACAAACCAATGCCAATGCAAATGTCAACACTACCCCTAACTTCAACAATAATGCCAACAATAACACCAACTCCAACACCAATTCAAATAATGCACGCATAAATCACGGAGGACAGCGGGGAAACCATCCATCCACATTTGACACAAGACCAAGACCGTCCAACGATATTCAATCGACCACTGAATCAAGATTGGATCAACTCCTTCGCATGTCCAAGCAAAAACCATTGCAATCACAATCACAATCAAATGATCAAAACAACAACCATATGAATCGATCCTTTCGTGATCGAAATCAAACTGGTCAAGGACAAGGACAGCAAAATAGAAATGGACAAGGACAAGGACAGCAACATAGAAATGGGAATGGACAATACAATTACAATAGTCATCGCAACAATACGTACCATAACAACTATCACAACAACAACAATAGCTACTACAATCCCAGACATCAACAACAAGAAGATTTCCATAGATCCAATCAGCCAAGTGAAGCAAAATTACTCCAACAGGAACTCATGAAAGAAGATCCATTGGCACAACAACAACATATGATTGACTCTTCCGACAACGAGAACGACAAACAAGTCATTCTCCCCCATCGCAACGTATCCGTACTGCAACTATCCTCCATCCTCCGTGTGCAGAAAGAAAAACTCATTCGTACCTTAAGGGAATTGGGAGAAGCGCCACCTAGAAAAGGAGGTTTAGAACAGGATGGGTTCATTGTCGATGTGGATATGGCCGAACTTGTTTCTTTGGAGTTGGGGCTTGAGCCCATGAGGGAGAAGAGGGGGAAGTGTTCCATGGAAGCGGCAGAGAGTAGGATGAGGAGGCAAGCGCAATCTGAATTGGATAATGATGGCGATGGTGATGCTGATGCGGATGGTGCTGTTTCATTCTCGCAAGAGGTTTTATATGAGACTTATCCACCTCGACCACCAGTGGTTTGTATCATGGGTCATGTCGACCATGGAAAGACAACGCTCATGGATCGGCTTCGAGAAAAAGCTGCAGAGGGGTTGGGAAGCGGTGGTGGTGGTGGTGCGAAGAATATGAAAAAGTCGAAAAAGAGTAAAAAGAATGGCAGTAAAGCCAAGGATGATGGTGGCGTGAGCAATGTTGCTGGGACAGAGGCGGGGGGTATCACCCAAGTTGTTTCGGCGTTCCAAGTTCAGCTTCAAGGTGCACGTATGAATGCAGATGCAAGTGCAGGTGTAGCCGATGGGAATGTGGATGCTGTCACCTTCTTGGATACACCAGGACATGCTGCTTTCAAAGCCATGCGTCAGTCTGGTTCCAATGGTGCCGATGTCATTGTGTTGGTGGTTGCAGCTGATGATGGGGTATCACCCCAAACCATTGAAATTATCGACATGTATAAGAGTATTGCAAGAGCACAGCCTTCTTCCATATCCATGGTGGTGGCAATGACAAAAATTGACAAGCCTGGAATTGATATTGACGAAAGTATCATGAGGATTGAAAATCAATTAATGGAACATGACATTTTCAGTGAGAGAATGGCAACGAGTAACTGTGAGTTTGATGCGGTGCCGATCTTCCCTCTTAGTGGAATGACTGGAGACGGACTTGATGATTTAATAGAGGGTCTCATTCTTCAAAGTGAAATTATGGATCTTAGGGCATGTCAGGAGTCCAGGGCGGAAGGACTCATTATCGATGCGAAGGTAAGTCGGTTTGTTCTATCTGTGATATTGCGTGAGATATCATTAATAGATGGAAACATGATTCAACCACATTTTTTGTTCGTAGATGGAGAAGGGACTTGGCGTAGTGGTAGATTGTATCATTCGATGGGGAAAGCTAGAACCCGGAGACTATGTTCTTAGTGGAGTTCATGGCGGCAAAGTCCGAATTCTCAACGATGGTAAGACCTCTTTATATCGCCGAACGCTTTGGTGCACCATGAATATAATTTTATCAACATTTGATGCTGACATCTATCATCGTATCGTGACAGTCAATAACAAATCGGTCAAGCTAGCTAGTCCATCGCAGCCAATCAGGATAGTTGGCTTGAAATCATTGCCTAAAGCTGGCGATCCAATCGTTTGCGTGAAATCAGAAGAATTTGCCAAAGAACTTATTGCAAAGAGAGAAGCACTCCTATCTACAACTGAAAAATCAACTTCCTATCGCGCAGATGACTCCAAAGCAAAATTGGATGTTATTGTCACTGGAGGTGCTTCAAAGAAAGGTTTCATGGCCAACAACGTCCTTAGAAAGTTCGGTCTTGACGAGGATAGTGTCGAAGACGAAGAAGAGGATGACCAGATTCGCATTCCAGTAGTTCTCAAAGCTGATGCAGATGGTACTCTTGCAGCCCTACGTGATACAATCCTTGCGATCCAAGGCGAATCAAAATTGAATCTCTGCATTGATCCAATTGAAGTCAGTATTGGTCATGTGACCCCCACAGATGTGAATCTCGCGGCAGAAAGTGGAGCAGCAATATTCTGCTTCAATCTCAAGGGTTCCAAGGATAAGACAGCCATGAGTCTTGTGGCAAGTAATAAAGTGGAAATTCGCAGTCATGATGTCATTTATCACTTGCTCGATGAAGCAAAAGACGTCTTTTCCGCATTCTGCCCAGCCACGCCAGTAGAGAAGATCCACGGTGAAGCAACGGTTCAAGCTGTATTTGATATCAACAATAATAAAGATGCAGAGAGAGTAGCCGGTCTCATGGTGAGCGAAGGACGATTGTACCTTGATAAACTCAAAACCGAATCAGGATCCTTGAACTGTGAATATCGCATCAAACGCGATGGCACAATCGTGGCAGATGGTCTGAAAGCGAAGACTTTGAGGAGAGTCAAAGAGGAGGTCAAGGACGTGCGAAGAGGAGAAGAATGCGGTTTGAATCTTTTAGACTATACAGACATTGAACAGGGTGACGTCATTGAGTGCTACTCGGTGGAGATGAAGAGGATTTTTGTATAGATTTCAGATTGTTGCGAGATACTGTTGTGAAATCTTTTAATTCAAAGACTTTAAAATCAAGCTTGCTACGATACGCCACACTGGTACATACCCCCAATACCTTTCATGTGTTGCTATGCAGACGCATGCTAACTAAAAATCAACCGCATTTGCTCAAAACATCGTACTTCAGTGAAGTCTAAGGGTGCCAAGAAGATTCACAGAAAATGACCAATGATACATTCAACATACATATAATAGTATTCTGTTCTCTGGCAGGTACGAACTGTGTGTGATTCCTTTATCGTTCTGTAGTTGAGTTCCTCCCGGCGCCGGTGAAATGAGTCGCTAGACTATAAATGCGCAACCAGTCAAACTACAAAATACGGCTTCCAATCGTTACAAATCTATCTACATGCAACTTAACTGTTTCATTTTAATTATTATTCTACAAATTCGTATTTGTGAACTTTGACTGTACTGCAACCCCAATGGGCCAACGGGCCATGGGCGGAGAACCTACGCATAATTTTCATCAGTGATTAGGAGAACTCGAAGCGGAGAGATCCTCAAGGGCTCAATC
>Ga0209712_10002275_pt1 | contig 15908 bp, 14 predicted proteins | sample ArcOceMetagenome_FD_187443 | JGI IMG/M metagenome (GOLD analysis project Ga0209712, IMG submission 187443) | Marine eukaryotic phytoplankton communities from Arctic Ocean - Arctic Ocean - Greenland ARC118M Metagenome (SPAdes) (version 2) | ecosystem: Environmental > Aquatic > Marine > Oceanic...
TAAGATATAAAGCAGAAATCGTGATTAAAGAAAATGCATATGATAATCCAAACACGACTGGATTACCGTTTAAAAGATTAGGAATTGAGATTGCCATAGCTCCAACGCAGAACATTTGTACAAAAACCAAAATTCTATGGGGAAAGTCATCTACAGTGTATCTATTGGCGTAATAAGTGAAACCTGTCCAAGACATCCACATTGCAGAGAAAATGCCAGCAGACTTAAAGAAGTAATCGATTGATATATTCTTTGAAAATGCATCCCCTAACTGGATGAACGCAGCAACATAAACAAGATCATAAAAGAGTTCAAGCCATGTAACTTTTTTTTCTTTTTTCGCAGAGTGAGTATGAAATATAGGAGTATGGAAGAATCTTTTTCTCAAAATAAAATATCCTTGAATTGTTTATAGTGTGGTAAAAATAACATTAAGAATAGATGTTTCCAAGGTATATTACGAAAGCTAACTTTGAAGATCGCCTAAATAGGATCTCATCAATATTGAAAACTTATCTTCCCTTATTTTCAAGTTGGGATATGGACGCTATTGGCGGAGATAAAGTAAACCACAAATGGCTAGACCAATTGTCTTCTATGACAAAAGATGATTTGGCCCAATTTGATGCAAATAGAAAGTATTCCAATTTAGATGATCCACTATGGATGGATTTACAAGATGAAATAAAAGAACTCTCTAGATTTTCTTCATCAAGTCTTGTTCCAAATAGGATTCAAACGATTGGTAATCAGAAAAAGCAGCATGAGTTAAATCAGCTTTTTGAATTACTTATTAATGATCAGAAAAAAACTGCTTTTGATTTTGGAGGTGGTGTTGGGAATCTGGCATATTTCTTAGAAAAAGAGCTTGAAATGGATTCAAGAGTAATTGAAAAAGATCATAAATTAATTGAATCTGGAAAGATCAAACTCTCAAAACTCACTCCTCCATCAAAACTATCGTTTTATCAAGAAGATATTAAATCTGAAAGTAAGATGCCTTTTTTAATGGACAGTGACATGGCCATAGGACTCCATACATGTGGAAACTTTGCTACAAATATGTTTAGAGTATGTGCAAATCACAAAGTTAAAAAAATTGTAAATTTTGGTTGCTGCTATTCAAAGATTGAAGGTGATGAATACAATCTTAGTTCGGCATCTGACAAGTCTCTCTTACTTAATTCCCGTGCCCTTTCATGTGCCACATTAGGCTTTGAAAAAGTGCCTATAGAGTTTTACGACTACCGCTGCAAAATAATGGATTATAAATATAGTCTATACCACTGGGTTTATCTTAATCACGGCAGTACAGATTTTAAGCCTATGAGTAACTCTAGAAGAAGTCTTTATAAGCTAGATTTTGAAGAGTTTTCTAAGATGACTTTAACAAAGTTCTTTAGTGATATACCAATTCCAAAGCTCGGAGAATTAAATACATTTTTCCAAACGCAAAAGAACCAATCACTGCTTAAATATTTTAAGTCATACTATGCATTAAGTAGATATTTTGGCCCTTTAATAGAAAGTTATATTCTGTGTGACAGAGCTCTTTTTCTCAAAGAAAAGAATTATAACGTAGATATAATTGAAGTTTTTGACCCTTCCCTTTCACCAAGAAACAAAGCAATAATTGCAACATTATAATTTAAGTGTAATGTAGGATTTGCAATTTAATAAGGATAATTCATGAATAAAAGTTTAATTACGAACCTAATCTCTATCGCTTTAATTATAGTCGGTTATCTATCTCCAGTTTACTCAGATCAAATAAAAACCATGGGACTTTACTCATTCTCAGGGGCTATTACTAATTGGCTAGCAATCCACATGCTTTTTGAAAAGATACCATTTCTTTATGGATCAGGGATCATAACTGAGCAGTTTGAACAGTTTAAACTTGGAATCAAAAGCTTAATAATGAATCAGTTTTTTACTCAAGAGAACTTTGAAAAATTTATGGATTCAAACTCTGGATCACTTATTAAGATTGAGGAGGAAGCTATTTTCAAATCAATTGATTTTGATAAAATATTTTATAAGTTAAAAATGGCAATAATTGAATCTCCTTTTGGAGCTATGCTTGGAATGTTTGGTGGTGAAGAAGCTTTAGAGCCATTAAAGCCTCAGTTTGAAGGTAAATTCAAAGAAATAATTAAAGACCTTATTGAAGATGATAACTTTATAAAAAATTTAACTCAAAGCTCTGAAGAAGATAATCTTCTACTTTCTAATGTTAAAGATATTGTTGACCAAAGACTAGATGAATTAACACCTAACATGGTTAAGGATATTATCCAGGAGATGATCAGGGTACACCTAGGCTGGTTAGTTGTTTGGGGTGGTGTATTTGGGGCCATTATTGGGATGGTAACTACATTTATATAAAACTTTGTATTTTAGTCTATGAATTTGATCTCGTTTAATATAAATAGATGCAACACAATATAAATAGGATTACTTATGGCAAATATCAAAGACAAAGACTTATCTGACTTTTCTACTTGGAATATGAAGGAGCTTAGGAAGTTAAAGATTAACATCAAGAATAGACTAGAGAGTTTGAATTCTTTTAGGAACAATAGCAAAGAACTTCAAAAAAACAATATTCTTTTCGGTAAAGAATCCGGTGAGTTACAAGGTCTATTGACACATATCGCCAAAGCCGAAAAGAAACTTGCAGAATAAATTTCTCTCTTCATTCCCCTCAACTAAAAAGCGATAATTTAAAGGTATTTTTATAAGGGGAAACTTATGCAAAAAATTCTTTTTGTCGCACTTTTACTATCACTCAGTTATTCATGTTCATCTCATAAATCAGAAAGGACTTTGGCCTCAAGCTTTGGCAACAGTAATGTTGAAGCTTATATGTCACCCCAGCAAGGTAAAGAAGCTTTTTCAAAAATGTATAATATAATCCGTGACGCTAAAACCGATGTAAATGTAACAGTTTATAGTTGGTCGGACTCTGGTTTCTCTAAAGCTCTTCATGCTGCTTTAGATAAAAAGAATCCTCCAAAAGTTCGAGTTGTTATGAGGAAGTCTGTTTTTAAAAAGCACCTAGATGATATAGCGAAATTAGAAGCTAAAGGTGCAATGTTCAAAAAAGCCAAGATTCAACTTCATGAAAAGTTTATTCTTGCAGATAGTACTTACCTAGTTAATTCTTCTGCAAATATGTCCGGTGGAGCGAAAATAAGATATAGTGAAAACTTTGTATTTTTTAATGCAGAAGACGCTGAAAGAAATTCAGATTTATATTCTATTATTAGAGACTTCAAGCAAGAGTTCGCAATTATCTGGAATAGTGCTCACGATCATATAACAGAAAAAGAAAAATATGTAGCTGATGTCCTAAATCATAAAGAGAAAAAAGCGAATAAGATGACTGCACTAAAGAATCTTTCACTTATTTCAAGCTCTATGAATTATAAAGTAACTTCCCCAAGTAAAAGAGACTTTAAAAAAGGTTCAATAATAGGCTTAAAAAGAATTCCAAATAAAACTAATCAAATATGGATGGTAAAAGATTCAATTATTAAGGCCATTGGAATGGCAAAGCATAGTATTCATTTAAATATTAATCACTTCAACCTTAAAGAGATTTCAGATGCATTAATTGCTGCTACTAAACGTGGTGTAGATGTAAAGTTAGCTGTTGATAGCCAAGAATACAAAACACGCACAAACGGTAAAGAGATGACACCTCAGTTTGTAGAAGATTGGTATAAAGAATATGGTACAAAAAATGAGGCTCCAGTAAGGATAAAGTTTTACAGTTTTGTTCCACACTTTAGCAGTTGGTCTCTAAATCATCATAAATATATAATGATCGATTACAATCCCAAGCCAGGCAATGGAACTTTCCTACTGACTGGTTCATATAACTATTCTAAAACAGCTGAGCACTCTAAGTTTGATAATCAAGTACTCTTTAGAAGTTCTGAATACCAGCATATATATAATGCTTTTTTTGAAGAGTTTGATTATTTATGGAGCCAAGGAAGAGATGAGAGAGATAAGCCCAAGACAAGGTTGATAAACTATTTCAAAACAGTTAAAAATGACCTTCTACCACTGCACTCATCTAAACCTGTAGCTCTATCATGGAAAGAGGCAACGAAGCTCAAAGCTGAGATTAGCAAAAGCTTTCCTCAAAGTAGAACATTTTATAAGTTTAAACATTGTCAGTTTTATAATGTTAAAAAAGATGTTTACTTAAATAGAGATGCAAAGTCTGAATGTGTAGCAAAGTAGAGAGTCAATGAAGTAAAATAAAGTCAAAATAAAGAAAGGCCTCTATTTAATAAAGAGGGGTCTTTTAGTATCCCAAATTTAAAAAGTATGAAATATAAGAAATTAAGCCTCCGAGACATTCAAAGAAATACTTTTTTCTAATCTTACATAATGAAGGTTTTCCAGTTACTTTTGTATATATTCTATTTTAAATAATATTAAATATGAAATGAATGATACTAGGATATACTTTATTTTTTTATCTACTTTAAATAAATTCTCTAAAATAAACATATGCTTATACACAGTGCCGGAGGTTTGCCTTATTAAATCTCAAAGCCCTCCTCTAGAATTCGAGGAAAAACTCTACGTGGTCTCTATATAGTTTAAAATAGCTTTGTCATTTAGTGAATGAGGAATTCACTACTCGATGCTTATTGAGTACTGCTTGTCTAAATCCTTCAAACTAAATAGAGTCTGGGCTTTTGCTCCATTTTTTAAAGCATCTATTACAAGTTTATTAATATCGATATTCTTTTCAATCAGTTTAACTAAGATCTCATTATCTATAATCTCATCTAAATCAAATATGGCTTTTATAGGCATGACAATATTTATTTTTGGTTTGTTATTTTCTAAAACATTAACTATCAGTTTTGTTGAGAAGCCAGTAAATTCAGCTTCAATACCAAATACTTTTTTGGGCGTATAAAGCTTAAGCTCTTCCTTAATATCTACTATTGATTCTAAAAAAATTTGTTGCCAATTTACTCTCCCATTTAGTTTTTGTATTAGGTTTTTAAACCCCATAAAAGACTTTAATAGAAGGAAAAAGTCTTCTCCGCCAGCTGATCGAAACCACCACTTATCCTCACCCAGAATTAATTCTATTTTCTTTTTATAATTCCAAGAATTTAAATTAAATGAGCTATTCTCAGTAAATGGTTCAAATATAACTTTAGATAACAGAGGTAGAGATTTTTGGATATGTTTTAATTTTTCTCCATCAAAACCAAGTTCAACTAGATATGAGAAGTAATCAACCTCTTCCTCTGCAATAAGATTATTTATAAGACTAAAAAGAGCTTTCACATACCTTTCACTGAATGAGGTGAATTGACCAAAATCAATGATTCCCACTTTTATTTGTTTTTCATTTTTCAAAAAGATGAAATTACCATGATTAGTATCGGCTTGCAGGTATCCATTTTTTAAAAGTTCGAGAAAACTAAAGACTATACTCTCACTAAGTTTCTTTTTTTCTTGTATAGACCATAAATCAATATCTCGAATGCACTCTCCATCTAGGAATTCTGTAATTAGAATTTTTTTAGTAGATAGGTCTTTATACACCTTTGGAACTTTTATGTATGAGCTCTTTTTAATTTTGTTATAAACCTCTAGTTGTTTACTCATCTCTTTTGAATAATCTAATTCTTCAGCTAGAAGCTTTTGTATCATTCGTTGATATTCACCAATATCAACACCCCATTTTTTTTCAGCTTTACCCGTTGGTATAAGCTTTAAAAGTTTCATTTGGTCTTTTAACGTTTTCTCAATAAGGGGGTACTGAACTTTTACTGCTACACTCTCTCCAGAAATTAGTTTTGCCTTATGTACCTGTCCAACAGAGGCCGTAAATGCATTTTGATCAATTGATTCAAAGATATCGCTACAGCTTTGTTTTAATTCAACGCTTATGATTAATTTTATATCTTCTAATTCAATACCATTATTTTCAATAGTGGATAGATCCTGAATAGCTTTTGATGTTTTTGAATTTGTCCCTAAGTACTGAGCAACTTTTAAAAATAAGCCACCTTCTTGTTTTATAAAGTCAGCAACATAATGCGCAGCTTTTTCTCTTTCGATTTCACCTTTCGCAGATTTGTATTTTTTGAATTTTTTTACAAATTGAATTGTTTTAATACTTTGCTTTAACATATTATTCCAAATTTCTGTTACTATAAATACATGGAAACTTATCAAAAGATTAATACTATTTGTATATTTATATTAACCATTTTCGCTAGTGCTGTTGTTTTATACTTTACTAAATCAGTCATGATACCTTTCGTCTTATCTGTTTTTATGTATCTAATAATTTCTCCTTTTATGGGATGGATGCAGGGCAAGTTTAAGATTCATCATTCAATGGTTTTAGTTATTACAATTGTTTTATTTATTGGAATTGTCCTGTTATTGACACTCCTCACTTCAACATCTATTGATTCATTTCTTCAAGGTGCAGGACAATATAAAGAGAAGGTCCATAGTGCAGCAAGCTTTGTTGAGCTTAAGGCCAATCACTTTGGATATGATCTCTCTACTTATGATATTAAAGGTAAATTACAAAGCCTTCCTATTTTTTCATTTTTGAAAGGTCTCACTGGAAGCATGCTGAGTCTATTTAGTAATTCAATACTAGTTACAATTTTTACTTTGTTTTTAATTACTGGTGAAAGTATTAATAAGCATGAACTTGCGACTTTCGAGGAGATTAAAAGAAGTATTGCACAGTATGTAAGTACTAAACTTTTACTATCACTAGTTACTGGTGGTCTTTCCTATATGGTGTTTTTAATTGCTGGAGTAGATCTTGCAATTATGTTTGCAATTTTCACGATTCTTTTAAATTTTATTCCTAATATTGGATCTATTATAGCTGTAATTCTACCAATCCCAGTTTTACTTTTACAGTTTGGTTTTGGATGGCAAACTCTTTTAGTTATAATTTCAACATCTATTTTTCAAGTCGTAATAGGAAATATTCTTGAGCCCAAACTGATGGGAGAAAGCATGGATCTTCATCCAGTAACGATTCTTCTCTTTTTAACATTTTGGGGATTTATCTGGGGAGTTCCTGGAATGTTCTTATCTGTTCCAATTACTGCAACATTAAAAATAATATTTAGTAAAATGGAACTGACTAAACCGGTTTCAGAATTATTTGCAGGTAGGTTCTCTTAACTAAGATAACTTATCTAAGGCCACTTTAAATCTTTTTCCTGCTTCAGTTAATTGCTCTTCACTAGTAGCATATGAAAGTCTTATATTATTTGGGCACCCAAATGCACTTCCAGGAGTTGTAGCAACTAAGGCTTCTTCAATTAAGTAGGCACACATATCATCAGAGTTTTTAACTTTAAATCCGTTATAAGATTTACCAAAAAAACCTGATACATCTGGAAATAAATAAAATGCTCCTTGAGGAGTGTTAACTTCTAAACCATCAATAACTTCAAGTTTTGAAATCATTAAATCACGTCTAGCTAAAAACTCCTCTTGCATAAAAGCAATTTTAGCAGGGTCTTCAGTTAATGCTGTAATAGCTGCTCTTTGAGCAATTGCGTTTGCTCCAGAAGTGAACTGTCCTTGAATCTTTACACAGGCCTTTGCTATGGCCGCAGGAGCTCCAAGATAACCAATTCTCCACCCTGTCATTGCATAGCCTTTAGAAAGACCATTAACAGTTACAACTCTATCTTTAATTTCTGGATAACTAGCTAGACTTATATTTTTACCAGCAAAGCTGATGTACTCATAGATTTCATCCGAGATAATTAAAGCATTTGGATACTCCTCAAAAACTTTTACTAGAGCATCTATTTCTTCTTTTGAATATGCTGCTCCTGAAGGATTACATGGATTACTGAAAAGAAATGCTTTTGTCTTATTATTAAGAGCAGTATCTAGTTGTTCTGGAGTAATTTTAAACCCTGTCTCAATTCCAGAATTAATTACAACTGGTTTACCTTCAGCAAACTTTACCATTTCTATATAACTAACCCAGTACGGTGCTGGAAGTATAACTTCTTCACCTGGATTTACTGTTGCAAGAATCACATTCATTAGTGACTGCTTGGCTCCAGTTGAAACTACGATTTCATTAATTTTATGATCAATATTATTATCTCTTTTAAATTTATTACAGATGGCCTGTCTTAAGTCTTTATAACCCGGCACTGGAGTGTAACTTGAATAATTATCATCAATAGCTTTTTTAGCGGATTCTTTTATAAAATCAGGAGTATTAAAATCTGGCTCTCCAAGTGTTAGGCTAATGATATCCTTACCTTGTTCTTTAAGCTCTGTAGCTAAAGCGGCCATCTTTATCGTAACAGACTCTTGCATTTTATTTGCTCTGTTTGAGATGAATTCCATATTAACTCCTATATAAAAGGTCTGTGAATAATGTCGACTCTTCATTAAAATGATATTTACTTTCCCATAGCTTACTAGAAATATTTGTAAAATGCTTGCTAAGAATTTTGCGGTAAAACTCTCTAGATCTTCTTATGGCATATGTGTCATTAAACTCTAACTCTTCAACTTGCCTATCTAGCTCCATATCTGTAGGAACAGTAAGATATAAGTACTTTATTCTTTTTGAGAGGACTGGAATTATTTCTTTTAATTCCTTATCCGGAATATACTGAAAAACAGAATTGCAAAGTCCAAGATCAAAACTTAGTTTCTTAGACTCTATGCGATTACACCACTGCTGAATTGATTCATTTAATAGCTCTAGTTTAGTAGATTCAACTGGTTTTAATTTTCTAGCTCTGGTCTTTTTAAAGGCTAAGAGAGATGGCTCTACTCCACAAGCTTTATAGGGAATAAAAGCTTTCATCATTTTTTGAAATAAGTAACCATAGCCAAAACCCAAGTCTATAATACTTGAGACATCAACCATCTCAAGTTCTAAAAATGCTTTTAAATAGTTTACATGATCTTTGGCATTACCAATGCCATCCATTGTACTTGGATCGGAATAGTTATGGTCCCAATATTCCTTTTCAAATGATTTCATCTAACCTTACTACTACTCAAACCTAGCTGTTACTGGACAGTGATCACTTACGTCTAAATAACTTGTTCCTAGAGTTGAGTTGTAAGTTTCCTGACAACTAGCAAGCTTACAGTGAGATCCTACGAAAGAGTCAGCAAGCTTCATATTTAAGAAATTAGAATTGTGAACAACATGATCTAAAACTGAAGGCTCTTCAATATCATCATTAGCAATCTTCCCTCTCCAATAAGAAGTACATTGGATATTTGCTGAGGCCGTTTCTGTTCCGGAAGTATTTAACATTTTTGAAAAGTTTTTATAGTCTTGATCTTTATCATCGAAACCAGTGGTATTAAAGTCACCCATAACAAGTACATCTGCGTGACCTGCCAATCTAAGCTCCCTTACCATTTTACCTAGGAATCTGTACTGCCATGCTCTTTTACGATAGTTTTTAGCCCCACTTCCAGCTTTCAAATGAACGGCGATTGCTACAAAGTGTTTCTTTGTTTCAATTTGTGTAAAGAATCCTAGCAACGCAGGCCTTAAAGAAGAACAACCGTAACTTGTGGCCATTCCAGATGGGTCAGATATCTTTGATTCTTCGATAACTTTATTTAGAGTTAATTTATCTTTTCTATAAAGGAAACCAACGTTTTGATTTCCCCCACCACCACATCGAGATAAAACTAAAGCATGATCAGGAAAATATTTTAGGACTAGTTTTTCGAATGATTCATTATTATAAATTTCTTCAACTGCAATTAAATCAGAATCAAGAGATTTTAATATTTTTACAAGTTCTACTTTGTCAGTACCTTCACCTTTTTTATCATAATTTCTGATATTATAAGAGGTTACCTGCAACGCAGCATGTATATTCAACGAGACTACAAAAAATCCCAAGACAAATTTTTTCACAAGCACCTTCCTTAGTTTGCTTTTATTATGTTACATGAGAACTTTTATCTGCCTCTTTGTAAATGATTTTTAGTCAAAATAATGTCGGTATTTTTACTTTTTCTGATATAATTTAAAAAGTAATGTTAATTATAGAAGACTGCAAATACTACTCTTCATTTTAAGCTCCTGATATTTGGCTATGCATTAACTAAGAGTAGTACCTGGAAAAGCTAAAGACTTTGTAACTAATCGTGATCCATTGGCTGACACACTATGTCTCAAGTTCCAATGATCTGGCATATCTTTTGAATGAAGGAGAGGGAATTGATCTTACTATTCCACAGCTCGTCACTAGAATAAAAAGTCTCAAAAAAAAGCCCAAATCTAGTTTGGGCTTTTCTTTTAAATTTTAATTTTAATTTTAATTTATCTACCTAATGTTCTAAATTCTTTCCCAGTATTTGGATCAACAAGAACATCTCTATTTTTATAAATTCTTGGAGTTGAATAAAGAAGTCTAAGTGCTTTTGACTTAGGCATGATCTTATATCTTTCTGGATACATCTCAGCGATTTTTTTACTTACTATCTTCGCATTACTTGCAGGCATTGCTGGAAATAAGTGATGCTCAGTATGGTAGCCAAAGTTTAAGTTTATAAATTCCATAACAGGATTATTAGTTACAGTTAATGAGTTCATTAAAGGATCATTAATTTTAGTGTATGGAGATAAATTATGATTTGTTGAGATATAACTCATAACTGTATAGTTTTGAATCATAAATGGAATGACTGCTAACCAGATCCAATTTTCAACTCCAATAAATCCCATATAAATTAATGCCACAGAAAGAGTTAGAGTGAATTCCATAGTTACTTTTTTGTGATCCATTTTATCCCACATTTTATTTCCAAACCTCATATAGACTTGGTTTAAAACTGCTTGGAACGAAAACCAATAAAAGAAATAAAAGTAACTAGCAACAGTTCCTGAACCTGGAGTCTTTGGAAAAGCCCACTTCATAAACTTACTTCTTTTCCAAATCATCTTAGTTGGAAATGCATCTGGGTCTTTATAAAGAAGTTGTGTATTTCCGTGGTGAAGATTGTTATGCCAAAATCTCCAGTAAGTTGGAGAAATTAAAAAGGGAGCGAAAGCAAAAAAACCTAAGAAGTCTTGAAGTTTTTTACCTTTAACAATTGCTCCGTGAGATATTTCATGACCAAGAAAAGTTCCGCCAGCGATTAGAACCCCCATACACATTGAAAGAGCTAACTTTGCAACAAAGTGCAATTCATAGTTCATGATTGAGAATATAATTGCAGCTGCACCACCAAAAAATAAAAAAGCATACAGTAGTCTAGCAGGTTGTCTTTTAAAAATCTCTTTTGGTAATTCTTTAGAAACTGCTCTATTATATTGGCCTAGACTAATTAAGTCTTCAGCTCCAACTGGCTTTTTCTCTTCAGTATTTGTATTTAAAGCAGCATCATTTTTTGGTTGCTCATTAATTTCTGTAGTTTCCAAGGATTCCTCACAGTATTTGTTATAATTAATTTAACTTGTCGTGTTAGTTTTTTTACCAAACTTCACAAAGATAGTCACTTAGATAATAGCTATTTATGATTTGTTTATGCCTGACTTGAGAGTCTTTTAATCACTCTTAAGAAGACAAAACTAAGTGCTAAAGCAACAATAGACAAAGAAGTTGCAAGGCCGATCCAAAGACCACTCGCATTATATTCAAATTTAAAAGCAAGTATTAGACCAAAAGGAATGCCAAGTAACCAATATCCTGTAAATGCTGCAATAAATGATTCCTTTGTTAGTCCTAGGCCCCTAAGAATACCTGCTAGTGTAATTTGTAATCCATCCACTAGCTGAAACATTGCCACAATAAAGAGTAGAGAAACTCCAATAGCTATAACCTCTGGATCCTGAGTGACAAACTTCATTATTTGTTCCGGAATTAATATAAACATACTCGCAGTCATAACCATGAATATAGTTGAGATGAAAATTGCAGCAAATGAGTATTTTCTAATACCATCTATATCCTTATCTCCAAATCGAGCTCCTACTTTCACACTTACAGCAGCTGAGATTGAAAGAGGAATCATAAATGTAATTGAAGCGACATTGAGAAGGATATTGTTTGCAGCTGCAACAGCGACACCCATGCCTCCAATTAAAATACTTACAACACAAAATGCAAGAACCTCAATAAAGAACATACTAGCTATTGGTAAGCTAAATTTAAATGTAGATTTAATAAAGTCAAAGTCAACTTTTCCCCAGCTTAAATATTTTCTTGTTAGAATAAGTAAAACGACAGCTAAGAATATTCGGATTGCAAAACTCGCATAGGCCAATCCATCATATCCATAAGCTGTTGTTCCAAACATTCCAAAGACAAAAATATAATTAAAACCAAGGTTAACTACAACGGCCACAAGAGCTATAAAGTTAGTCATAAAAACTTTTTCGAATGATTGCAAAAACTCTTTAATTGCTTGGAAGATAAAACCAAATGGGAAAGACCAAGCGATAACTTCGACATACCTTTGAACTGGTTTAACCATCTCTTGTTCAATACCAAAATACGGAATAAATTGATTAACAATTAGCATGACGATTGTAAGAGCTAATCCCACAATAACAGAGTAAACAATGGCACTCTTTAAGTACTTATGTGTATCTTCGCCTTTACCTCTTTTTATGGCCATTGAAGGAGAGATCCCCATCATTAACCCAATACCAAACAGAAAAACAGGATTGAATACACCAGTAGCAACACCGATGGAGGCCACCGATAGAGTTGAATGAGCAGAAGCCACGTACATATCTCCAGCACAGATTAGCATGACACCCATTTGTCCAAAGATTATAGGAAGTGAAAATAAAAAAAGGTCTTTTATTGTTTTGTTAGATAAATAATTATTTTTCTGACCACTCATAAATTATTTGTGCCAACTCAATTGGAGCATCAATATGAACCCCATGTCCTATGTGCACTTCTTCTATCATATGAAAGTCCCCATTCCAAACCTTTTGAAGGTTTTCTGAACAAGAGTGATGAGCAAGTCTATCATGTCTTGCAGCAATAATTAGAGTTGGAATTTCAGGTTTATAATCTGGATTAAACCTAGCTCCAGCAATTGTTTGTCTAACCATATTTAGTTTGGCCATTGGTCGCTCGTTAGCAATTCGCGTCCATTTCTTATGAATAGCTTCGTAGTTCTTTGAATTATTTCCACAAAGCTTTATAACAAGATCTTCTCTTTTTCCATTATCTACAGTACCAAAAATTTTGAAAAATTCTAAAATAGCTTTGGGCTGAACTCTTTTATAAACGGGACTAAGGCCTTTAAAACTAGAATTAATAATGACAAATTTTGAGAAATCTAGTGGATATGATTTTAACCATTCAGTTGCAACCATTCCCCCAAGAGATATTGCTACCAGAAGGTTTTCGTACCTTTCACTTTCAGCAAAGTATTCTTGATAATGATCTCGAGTCATACTAACAATGCCTTTCATTGTTAGAGGGCTTGCTAAGTCTAAATATTTACCGGCTCCTGGAAGGTCCAAGGCGATAACTTCATCAGTTTGATAAAGATCTTTTAATTTTTGAACAAAGGAATCATCCCAGTGGGCACTTTCTTTTGTCAGACCAATTATAAGAAATATTCGTTTAGGCTTATTAGTCATTACACTTCTCATATTGATTAAATATAAAGAGATTATTCTCTTTCATATACTCTTTAACTTTCTCATAAAGTTCTTTATCGTTATAAAGAGTTCCAAGAAACGCGCAAAACATAGTTTTACTCAAATAATCTAGAACTTCATTACTCGTAGCTGTTGGAGATGAAGAGGAAATTTTATCTTCTTCATTTGGTTTCCAAGAAGTTACATTATACTTTGTTTCCCATGGCCAATTAGCAAAATACTCTTCATAGTAAATAACAACTTTTCGACCTTCATATTCATAAAGCTCATTAGCTATTTCATCATTTCTAACAGAGAAAAAAGAAGTTAGTTTATCACCACTCCCTTCATCAATTGTTCCTTCCCAAGTTTTAAAAAGTTTACCTTTCTTAGATATCTTAGTTAGGTTACCAACTCTTTTTCCTGTAGACACTGCAAAGTCCCACATGACTAATTTTCCAATAAACAGAGCTGTTACTAAAATTATTGGTAATAAAACTTTAACTTTCCACGATTTCATCACTATCTACTTCCCCGCTACACTTAGTTGATCAAATCTAATTCTTGGAGCAAAGAATCCTTTGTCTCCATCTGCATAGATCTTGTCACCGATTGCTTTAATATTCATTAACATATGATGATAATTCCCAGCGACAGTAATGCCTTTTACTGCTCGAAGTCTTTTCCCATCGCGACATAAGTACCCACTAGCACCTAAAGAAAACTCTCCGGAAATAGCACTAGCACCTGAATGAAGCCCTTGAACTGCATGGACTTCTAAGTATTCTCCATTAGTTATAGTTGAATCACTTGTTTTTCCTGGCATTATTAAACCGTTTGTTCCTGATACCCCAAGACCACTTTTTGGTCCACGACTAGCATGACCAGTAGTTTGAGTTTTAAAATAGTTTGCTGTGGCAGAATTGTGATATAAGTTTTTCATGACACCATTTTCAATTAGTGTCAGATCAGATCTATTTACACCTTCGCTATCAAATTTATGTTTAAAGAATGCCTCTTGGTAATTTGGCACATCAATAATAGTAAATTCATCAATTGCAACTCTTTGCCCGATCTTATCTCTAAAAGGATTTGTTTTATCCCAAGCAGCCTTGGCAGAAAAAATATTTCCAAAGCAGTGAAAGACACTTGTAAAAACATCAGGTGTAAAAAACAAATCATACTTACCTGTTTCAACAGGATCAGCATCTAACCAATTTGAAGCATGCTCTAAACTTTCAGCAATACACTCTTCAACATTTAAATCACTCATCTGCCTACCCATTGATCCATGGTAGTGCATCGAGTTTTTGTTTCCTTCATGAATCAAAGCTGAAGTATAACAACTTGTATAAGCTTCAGAATCATATCCAAATGTTCCAAGTGAGTTTAAATAATAAGTAGCTGATTCCGCTTCCGATAATCCATTATAAGGTACCGCCTGAACTCTAGAATCTCGAGCCTTAACTTCGCTTTCTAATTTCAAACAGAAGTCGATTTTATCTTTAGTTGGAATATCTTCTCTTATCGTTTTTGATTCATCTATTAAATCTTTATCACTTTTTAAAGTAATCGTTTCAAATTTATTAACATCAGAACTCATAGCATTCTCAACAGCATTCTTAGCAGCTAATTTTAACGAGTCTTCGTCCATTGATTCAGTATAAGACAATCCAATTTTATTATCTTTAATAACTCGAATTCCAATAACTGAAGATCCTGAGATTTTATACTTATCAATTTCGTTATTTTGAGCACTTATAGAGAATGAGCTCCCGGTATTTAATATTGCATCACTAGCATCTGCTCCTTGAGCTTTTGCAAGATCAATTATTTGTTCTAAATTATTTTTTAACTCTTTATTCATACTCATGCCTGACCTCCTACAAGAATTTCATCCACCTTGATAGCGGCCTGTCCTACAGTCGTTGGTATACTTCCAGAAACTGATCCGCACATACCAGTAGCAAGTTCAAAGTTACTCCCAACCATGCTTATAGTTTTAAGAACGTCTTCTCCTTTTCCAATGAGAGTCGCTCCTTTAACTGCATTTTGAACTTTTCCATTTTTAACCATAAAACCTTCATTAACTGAAAAGTTAAACTCTCCAGTTCCAGGATTTACTGAGCCGCCTCCCATGCTTTTTGCATAAAGGCCATCACCCATTGATTGAAGTAAATCATCTAATGAATGACTTCCAGGTTCTATAAAAGTATTTCTCATTCTTGAAGCTGGTGCAAATTTATAATTTTGTCTACGAGCTGAT
>Ga0209712_10002276_pt1 | contig 15904 bp, 8 predicted proteins | sample ArcOceMetagenome_FD_187443 | JGI IMG/M metagenome (GOLD analysis project Ga0209712, IMG submission 187443) | Marine eukaryotic phytoplankton communities from Arctic Ocean - Arctic Ocean - Greenland ARC118M Metagenome (SPAdes) (version 2) | ecosystem: Environmental > Aquatic > Marine > Oceanic...
CTAAGTAGTAAGTCAAGTTAATAGTGTCGAGTAGATTTTATATCAAAATTTGTCGAGAACGAGGCAAAATTTCTTTACATAGCCATAGTTATGAAAATAAATTTTAACGAAGTTATCGGCAATATTTTGTTAAAAAATACCGACATGATTAACTTGACTTACTAATAAGTCCTGATTTGAATAAATATTCCCCAAATAAAATTATTAATTATCTTAAATCTAAAAACGATATGTTGGAAAATTCTGGATATAATAACTTTTCTATTGTTAGTTCCTATAGATTACAAAATTGATTAAAAATTAGCTATTGACAGTCAGTAAGTTAGCAGATGAGATAATAATAAAAAACTTAGGAAACTTTTAAACTTATTTTCGTTTCCTAAGTTTCAGTGTCTATATTTGCAGCGTTTTTGAAGAAATAAAAAAATGGAAACTGTCAATAAAATAGTAGAAAAATCGATGGAATTATTCATGCAATATGGTCTAAGGAGCATAAGTATGGATGATGTTGCACGGACTTTAGGTATCTCCAAAAAGACGCTTTATCAATATGTGGATAATAAGGCGGATTTGATAAAAAAAGGTATGGTAAAGCATATTGAGGAAGAAAAAATGATTTTGACTGAAATTCATCATTCTGCTGAAAATGCGATTGATGAAATGATAAAAACGAGTCAATATGTGAGTCAGACATTGCAGAAAGTAAATCCTTCAGTTATTCACGATTTACAAAAATATTATCAATCAAGTTGGGAATTAATGGAATCGTTACATTTTCAGCATACTTATTTTTTGATCAAAAAGAATATCGAAAAAGGGATTGAGGAAGGATTTTACCGAGAAGATGTTCACGCTGATATTGTAGCTAAGTTATATATCGGCAGAATAGATTTGGTCGTAGATAAAAACCTTTTTCCTATTGGTGAATATTCATTTTTGCAAGTTCATGATCATATGATTCGATGCCATTTATATGGAATTATGTCGGAAAAAGGAATCAAGGTTTTTGAAGAATATATTACGAAATCAAAATAAATAAAACCAAGCTGGAGCTTGGATATACATTTTAAAATAATCATTGATATAACATAAAATATGAAACGGATTTACCTCATAATTTTTGCTTTGGCAATCAGTCTTTCGGGATTCAGTCAGCAAGAATTTAGCTTACAACAAGCGATAACTTATGGTCAGTCGAATAGTACGAGTGTGCAATTAGCACAAATTGGAATTTCGGATGCGGACCAACAAATTATTGAAACTCGTGCAATCGGTTTACCAACAGTGAAAAGTGGTTTGAACTATCAACACTTTCTACAAATTCCAACATCATTAGTTCCTGCGGAAGCTTTTGGAGGACAAGTAGGAGAATTTGCGGAGTTACAATTCGGTGTAAAGAATAACTTTACGGCTTCATTGGAAGCTCAATCATTGTTGTTTGACGCGTCTTATTTGACTGGTTTGAAAGCGGCTCGCACATATCGAGTTCTTGCTGCGCAACAAGTAGCGATAGCCAAACAAGATGTGAAGAAAAGTGTAACAATGACTTATTTGGCAACCTTGATTTTTGACGAATCTGTTTCTGTGATGGATAGTAATATTCGCAATTTGAATCGTATACTTTTTGAAACAAAGGAATTGTATAAAGAAGGTTTTGCGGAACAGTTGGATATTGATCGGTTGACTTTGTCACTGAAACAATTAAAATCTCAGACGGAAAATTTAGTTCGCCAGAAATCAATTGCGATGAATAATTTGAAATTCGTAATGGGTTTTCCTATCGATCAAGAGTTGGAAGTAACCGACCGTTTGGAAGATTTGGTTGAAAATGATTTTGCTACGGAGATAAATGAAAAGTTACAGTTAGCAAATCATGCAACTTATCAAATGATGCAAACGAATATTGCATTGAACGAGATGAATATTTTGGTTCAAAAACAAATGGGTTATTTACCTAATTTAGCAGCATTTGCTTCTTATCAACAAACGTTACAAACCAACGAATTCGATGGTAATGGAAAATGGTTTCCGACGGCAGTTGCTGGGTTACAATTGAATATTCCAATTTTTGACGGTTTGGCTCGTGGAGCGAAAGTTCAAAGAGCGAAATTGGATGTGGAAGAAGCGGTTCGTCAGCGTGATCAATATAGTGAAAGTATTCGCTTAGAAGTTGCTAATACTCGTATCAAATACCTAAATGCTATTGAAAGTGTAAAGAATAGTAAAGAAAGTAAAGAGTTGGCTCAACGAATCTATAATACGATACAAATTAAATATAAAGAAGGTCTTGCATCAAGTTTTGAATTGAATCAAACGGAAGGTAGCTTGTTCATGGAACAAAGCAATTATATTCAAGCTCTTTTTGGATTATTAATGGCTAAAGCCGAATTAGAAATCGCTCTTGGGAAGTAGTAATCGGTGATTGGGAGTACCTTATATACGATTGAAAGTAAAGTTAATTTTCAATTTTGAATAAAGAAAACCGATAACTAATCATGAATCACCAATTATCAATCGTAAAAAATGAAACAGATTAAACTTATAACAACAATTATTATTGCGACATTTATTTTGGCTGCTTGTGGCGGCGAAACACCTGACGCAGACGGTAAAAAAGATTTAACGAAGTTAAAGTCGGAGCTAACGGAAAAAACGATGGCGTTGAAAACTTTGGAAAAAGAAATTAAGGCAATCAAAAAGGATATTGCTGAAATAGAACCGCCTAAAGCGGATGCGAGAACGTTGGTGACAACGAAAGAGATTGCACCAAAAGATTTTGCTCGTTTTGTAGAAATTCAAGGTTCTGTTCAGTCTGATAATGTTTATTACGCAAGTAGTGAAGCCGGTGGACGCTTGGTTCAGTTCACTTTGAAAGAAGGGAATAGCGTAAAAAAAGGTCAATTAATCGGAAAAGTGGATATGGAAGCAGTCGATAAACAGATTGCGGAACTACAAATTTCTTTGGATTTTGCAAAAATTGCTTACGATCGTCAAAAAAGACTTTGGGATCAAAATATTGGTTCTGAGATGCAATTTTTACAAGCAAAAAATAATAAAAATCGCTTAGAGAAAAGTTTGGAAACGATTAGTTTTCAATTAACGAAAGCGAATATTTACTCTCCCGCTAGCGGTGAAATTACTCGGACAATGGTGAAAGCTGGTGATGTGATTTCTCCGGGAATGCCGATGATTGAGATTTTGAATTTGAGCCGTGTACAAGTACAGGCAGAGGTTCCTGAAACGTACTTAAATAGTGTGAAAAAAGGACAAATGGTGACGATTAATTTTCCGGCTTTAGACAAAGAAACAAAAGCAAGAATTTCATTAATTGGTCAGCAAGTAAATCCTGCAAACCGTACTTTTAAAGTAGAAATTGATATTCCAAACTCTGGAAACTTGAAGCCAAACTTATTAGCAACGGTTATGATTAAAGATTTTGAAGCGAAAAACGCAGTGGTTTTACCTTCTAATTTAATTCAGCAAGAAGTGAGTGGAAAAAGCTATGTTTTCATTAAAGGTGAAAACGAAAAAGGGGCAATTGCTACAAAAGTTTACGTGACAATTAGCGAAACTTATGAAGGCGAAACCTTAGTTTCAGAAGGCTTGAAAGGTGATGAAACATTCATTATCAAAGGTTCAAGAGATTTGAAAAATGGTGAATTAATTGAGGTGAAATAAGTTATTGTTATTCATTTAAACGCACCTCAATCCCTCTCTTAAAAAAAAGAGCTAAATCTCAACTCGATGCAAAATGCGAAGCGGAGTGTTGTTCTCCTCTTTTTAAGAGAGTGGGGGGTGCGTTTAAATACTACCAAAGAAGATGGCAAATAATAAAAAGAAGTTCCGTAGTTTCAAACTGACAAACTTTGCAGTTGATAACGGAACAAGTATGTTCCTTTTGGTTTTCATGATTGGATTATTCGGTTGGAATAGTTACCGTTCGATGCCAAAGGAATTGTTTCCGGAAGTTGTTATTCCAACAATTTATGTGAGTACAATTTATCCTGGAAACTCAGCGAAAAGTATTGAGGATGTGATTTCAAAACCAATTGAGAATGAAATCAAATCTATCACAGGCGTAAAAGAAATTAAATCAACATCAGCACAAGGTTATTCAAATGTAATTGTAGAATTTGAAACGGATGTGGATGTACCAAAAGCATTGCAGGAAGTAAAAGATGCAGTAGATAAGGCAAAGAGTGATTTGCCACAAGATTTGCCTCGTGATCCAAATGTTTTTGATATTAATTTCTCTGAATTTCCAATTGTTGCCGTGAATTTATCAGGTGATTTTTCAGTCGATGAATTACGGAATTATGCGGAATATTTAGAAGATGAAATTGAAGCTTTAACAGAAGTTTCAAAAGTAGATATTAAAGGTGCATTAGAAAGAGAAGTGAAAATTGATTTGGATTTGCAGAAAATGCAAGCGGTTCAGGTTAGTTTTTATGATGTTGAACAAGCAATTCGTGCGGAAAATATTACGATTTCTGGTGGTGAAATTGAATCAAACGGTTTCAAAAGAGATATTCGTGTAATCGGTCAGTTTAGTAATGTGAAGCAAATCAGCGACATCATTATTAAAAGTGAAAACATGAATCCTGTTTACTTACGGGATATTGCAGAAGTAAGTTTAGGTTTCAAAGATGCGACATCTTATGCTCGTTCGGATAGATTACCGGTTGTTTCTTTAGATGTGGTCAAACGTTCGGGTTATAACTTATTGGATGCTTCAGATCAGATTAAAGAGATTGTTGCGAAAGCGCAAGTAGAAAAATTTCCGGAGGATTTAAAAGTATTCTTATTTAATGACCAATCTATTCAAATCCGTAAGCAAGTTTCGGAATTGGAAAATAGTATTATTGCAGGGGTAATTTTAGTGGTTTTAGTATTATTATTCTTCCTAGGTATTCGTAACGCAACCTTTGTGGGTATTGCGATTCCGTTATCTATGCTAATGGGAATTATGATTTTAGACCTTATGGGAATTGTACTGAATTTGATGGTATTATTCTCCCTTATTTTGGCATTAGGTTTATTGGTTGATAATGCAATTGTAGTGGTAGAAAATATCTATCGATATATGCAAGAAGGTTATTCACCGAAAGAAGCAGCAAAAAGAGGCACTGGAGAAGTTGCAACGGCGATTATCGCTTCAACCGCAACGACTTTGGCAGCCTTTGTACCGTTGGCGTTTTGGCCGGGTGTTATTGGTAGTTTCATGTTTGCTTTGCCATTTACATTAATCATTGTTTTGACTTCGTCCTTGGTTGTTGCTTTGGTTTTCAATCCTGTTTTTACGTCAAGATTTATGAAGATTGACGAAAAGGCAGAAACGAAAGACGCAAGAAAAAGTAAAGTAAAGAACTTCTGGATTTTTATCGCTGTTTTAGCGGCAATGACCATTGGTTTTACAGCTTCAGGTGATGACACTTGGCGTAATCTATTTGGAATTGTTATTGGTTTAGCGATTGTTAATTTTTACCTTTTACGTCCAGCTGCATTTGCTTTCCAAAATTCATTTTTACCAAGATTGGAGAATGTTTACGATAAGTTTATTCGTTTTGCCTTGCGTGGAAAAAATCCAATTTTATTCTTTATCGGAACAATAGGATTGTTCATTGGTGCATTTGTTTTGTTAGGTATATTTACGCCAAAAATAGTTTTCTTTCCAGTGACGCCTCCGCAGTATATCAACGTTTTCGTGGAAATGCCATTCGGAACAGACATTGAAGTAACGAACAAATTAACAAAGAAAATAGAGGAAAAAGTAACGGAAACAATTCAACCATATAAAGTGGCAGTTGATGCTGTTTTAACACAAATTGGAGAAGGAACTGGTGATCCAGGACAACCTTCAGGTGATGGTGGAACGACCCCACACAAAGCTCGGGTAACGGTTTCATTCGTTCAACCTGAATATCGTCAAGGTGTGGATACAAAAGAAGTTTTAGATAAGATTCGAGAAGATTTAAAAGGTTATGCTGGGGTAAGTATCGCTGTGGATAAAAACGCAGATGGTCCACCGACTGGAAAACCAATTAATATTGAAATTCAAGGAGAAGATATTGATGAATTATCAGCTATTTCAGGTGATGTGATTAAATTTATCAATGCGAAAAAGATTAGTGGAATTGAAGAATTACAAGCAGATGTGAAGTTAGCTAAGCCACAATTATTGATTGAAGTGGATAGAGAAGCTGCACGTCGTTATGGTATTTCAACTCGGGATATTGGTTTTGCTTTACGTTCATCTATTTATGGAAATGAAGTAACGGATTTGAAAGTTGGCGATGATGAATATCCAATTTTTATTCGCTTGAGCGAAAAGTATCGTAACAGTATTGAAGCCTTGATGAATCAACCGATTACTTTCCGTAATCCTGGAAATGGTCAAATTGCACAAGTGCCAATTTCATCGGTTGCAAAAATTGAATATTCAACGACTTATACGTCCATCAAAAGAAAAGATACAGAAAGAGCCATTACGGTTTTCTCTAACTTAGAAGCTGATGCAAACGGAAATGAAGTTGTGAATGAGATTAAAGTAGCGATGGAAGATTACGATATGCCGGAAGGTTATTCGTTTAAATTCACAGGAGAACAAGAGGAACAAGCAGAAAATACAGCGTTTTTATCAGGAGCATTTACGGTTGCTTTATTCGCAATTTTCATCATTATTGTTTCACAGTTTAACTCGTTGATTTCACCGTTCATTATCTTATCGTCAATCGTATTAAGTTTGATTGGTGTATTCTTGGGTTATGTGATTTCGGGAATGGATTTCGTATTAATTATGACAGGTGTGGGTATTATTTCACTCGCCGGAGTCGTCGTAAATAATGCGATTGTATTAATTGATTATGTCGAACTGACCCGAAAACGGAAGAAGGAAGAATTGAATCTTTCTGAAGACGAGGAATTAGAATCTGAAGATGTTCGTACAAGTATCGTTCACGCTGGAAAAACGCGTTTGCGTCCAGTATTATTAACGGCGATTACGACTATTTTAGGTTTAATTCCGTTAGCAATTGGTCTGAATATCAATTTTACAACCTTGATTACAGACTTTGACCCACAAGTATTTATTGGTGGTGATAATGTGGCTTTTTGGGGGCCAATGGCTTGGACTGTAATTTATGGTTTGACGTTCGCAACGTTCTTAACTTTGGTAATCGTACCAGTGATGTATTGGTTAGCTTTCCGAATGACATCAAGTTCAGCGGCATTGTTCCGTAGATTATTTATACAAAAAAAACCAACGCCGGTAGTTACACCTACGGACGAGGATTAAAAAATAATACAGAGAATTAAGTTTACATACGAATTGAATTAGAACGTCATTAACTTTCGAGTTAATGGCGTTTTTTTTATTGCCAATAATTCTCCTAATTTTACAATGTAAATCCGCATAGATGTGTATATTAATTTTGACTCTTTGATAATTTATGCATTGAATCGAAATTTTGTGGTCATCTAAACTTAGGGAGAAGAGGGGAGAGGGGAGATTTTTAGATTAAACATTGATACAATAATTTGATTATCAATTTTTAAAGTATTGCGAAAAATCTCACTTCTCATGTCTCAAATCTACTCACTCGAATTTATAGGGCACAAAAATTCATGACTTTTATATAAATGAACAAAGACCCTTATTTTTAATTAAATTACAAGTACGTATAAAGTAATCGCAAGAAAATCATTGAACGATTGAACCTGTCTTCAGTCCTTCCTTTAAATAGAAAAGGAGCCAAAGGACCGTACTCGAATTGAATAAATCGAGTGTTGTCGTCAGGCTTTTCTATCTTTTTACGAGAGGAATTGAAGGCGAGTTCACCCGAAAGAATGATTTTATTTTTCTTGCAAGTGCTTTAAAATAGGTACATCAATACAGAAAAAATGCGACACTTTTTAATAGATACAGATACGGCTTCTGATGATGCCGTTGCTTTAGTAATGGCGTTACAACATCCGGATGTAAATGTAGAAGCAATAACGGTTGTAGCCGGAAATACTTTTCTGGAAGAAGCGGTTCAGAATGCTTTATATACCGTAGAATTATGTGGAAAAAATACGCCGGTTTATGTCGGAATTAGCAAACCGATTTTGCGAGATTTAGAAACGGCTCAATTCGTTCATGGCGAAGATGGTTTAGGCGATATTGGTCTGGATTTACAAGGACGAAAACCAGCAATTGGTCACGCTGTCGATGCGATAATTGATACGATAAATCGATTTCCGAATGAAATTGAATTGATTACAATTGGACCGTTGACGAATATTGCGGTTGCGATATTGAAAGCACCAGAAATTGCTAAAAAGGTAAAAAGCTGTATCGTAATGGGTGGCGTTGGAAAAGGGGCTGGGAATATTACGTCGGTTTCAGAATATAATATTTGGGCAGATCCAGAAGCGGCTTCCATTGTTTTTCATTCCGGTTTACCTATAAAAATGGTTGGTTGGGATGTTACTTTAAATCATGCGACTTTTAATATGGACGATGCTGCAAAAATCAAATCGTTCGATACGCCTTTAGCAGACTTCGTGGTTGATATTCAAAAAACAGTGATTGAATTCACGAAAAAAACTCGTGGTGAAGAAGCTTTTCATTTGCCAGATCCGATTGCAATGGCAGTGGCGTTGGATGAATCTGTAGCGACAAAAACACAAAAGGTTTATGTGGATATTGCTTTAAATAATGATGCAACTCGTGGACAAACAATGATTGATTATCCGAATGTTTACGGGAAAGAGCCGAACGTGGAAGTGGTCTTGGTCGCTTCGAGGGAGAAGTTTATAGAATTGTTGTATCAGGCGATTGTTTAAAACAAAAAGGAAAAAATGAAAATTCTAAATTTTGGTTCTATCAATATTGATTACGTTTACGATGTGAATCACTTTGTGAAACCTGGTGAAACGATTGCGAGTAAGGGTTTTCAAACCTTTATCGGTGGGAAAGGTTGTAACCAAAGTGTGGCATTGGCGAAAGCCGGTGTAAATGTATTTCATGCTTCGAATATTAGTGAAAGCGGTTTGTTTATTCAATCACAATTGGAGAAATGGAACGTGAATACGCAATTTATAAATATAGTTTTGGAAGCGACTGGTCACGCTATTATTCAAGTCAATGCCGAAGGCGAAAATGCGATTATTATCCACGGTGGAGCGAATCAAACGATTACGAAGGTACAAATAGAAAATACTTTAAATCATTTTGGAAACGGTGATATTTTACTTTTGCAGAATGAAATTAATGCGATTCCTGAAATTATCGAAAAGGCTAAAAGTCGTGGAATGAAAGTCTTTTTTAATCCGGCGCCAATGACTGAAAATGTCCATAATTTTCCTTTATCGCTGATTGATGTTTTTATTATTAATGAAACAGAGGGCGAAGGTTTGACGGGTGAAAAAGAGATTGAAAAGATTCTGGCTACCATGCAAACAAAATTTCCGGAATCCGCTACTTTATTGACTTTAGGCAAAAATGGTTCGATTTATTTGGATAAAAACGAACGAATCAAAATCGCTGCAAAAAAAGTAAAAGCAATTGATACAACTGCCGCTGGCGATACGTTTATTGGATATTTTATGGCTGGTTTGGAAAAAGGCCTTTCGATAAAAGCCGCACTGGAATTAGCCACAGAAGCGGCTGCAATTACGGTAACTCGAAAAGGTGGTTCGGTTTCCGTTCCATTTCTAAATGAAATTTAGGAATGAATAGAAAAACAAAGGAATAAGTATATTTTCAAACGGAGAAACCGTGTGAAAAAGAAATGAATATGATAACATTTGGACAAAAAAATAGCGGCTATTTGAAAAACAAATAGCCGCTAAACACCTAACCCAATTTTAACCTTAAAATCTTTTAGACGTAGACACGTCTAACAATATTTTTCTTTCTCGTATATGCTGTGAAAGATATTTAAGTACACTGAAAAAAATATGCCATAAGTTTAAATAACTGACTAGCAAATAATTACATATTTTAAAATAAATTTATAAATGTCTTTTTTTGGGAATGAATTCCGAATGTGGTAATTGTTAGAAATCATATTATGGTGTTGTCGTTGTGATAATGGTGCATCGAATCTAATATCTTGAATAGTAAAATCCTAATATTAAAAAAATGTAATTTTATAAAGCTTGAACAATAATTATCGGGGTTTCGGGATAGGCAGAATAGTCATATTCGTACAAATCAAAAAAATATGTCGAAAGTAATAACTCAAGCCGTATTCATTTTACTCTTTATTGGAAATGCTCAATTTGCGTTCGCATAATACGATATTATGATTTTCAATCCATCGTTCGAAAGTAAAGCCGCACACAGTACGCCGCCTATGTTTTGGGAAGATTGTGGAACGGATACTAATTCACCGTCAGATATTCATGATAATCTTTCTAATTTTTTTGATGTCCGAAAAGATGCACAAGATGGAAATAGTTACGTCGGAATGGTCATTCGGGACAATGTGACTTGGGAAGCAATTGGACAAACATTAGGACAACCTTTATTGAGTGATTATCAATATCAGTTTAGCATTCATTTGGCTCGTTCGGAAAGCTATCAAAGTTTTTCAAAAAGAACTCGTGAGGAAATAGCGTTTACAGAAGCAGCTGTTTTAAGAATTTGGGGCGGCAATTCTGCTAATCATCGAGGACAATTATTAGCAGAATCACTGCCTGTCGAACATACGGATTGGGAGGAATATACGTTTGAGTTTGAACCGACGGAAGATTGGGAATACTTCATTTTGGAAGCGTTTTTTGAAGCGGAAGATGGCTTTGTTTATAATGGTAATTTATTGTTAGATAACTGTTCCGAAATTTACGTTTTCAATAATTTAGAATTCTCCGAAATTATGGATTATGAATCTTTAACCCCACACAATTTATTGAATTTGGTCATTGATTGTAAAAGAGATGATACAAATTTATCGGATACCTCAGTTTTGGATGTTGTTTATGATAGTTGGATTTTTCAGCAAACTTGTCTGGGCGTTGGGATGAAAGAATTAGTGACCGGACTGGATGAAAATTTATTGGAACATTATTTAGATATTTATCGAAAAATGGGCTTAATCAAATCCATTGAAATCATTGAAGAAACAATGTTTTTAGCGGAGAAGAATAGTAATATTTGGTCAGAAGTTCGCTACCTCAAAAACTGTGATGAGTTGTTTAAAAATAGTTTGATTACGGAAAAAGCGTATGATAAACGGTTGAATTTTATTCGGGAGAATCGGGAAGGGATTACGGAAGGTTTGAAAGGTTGCGAAGAGTGATTTTTTAAAATTGTAAAAAGTCCCATCGGGATGACATATCATAACCCATGATGTAATGATGGGAATTTCCCATAACTGCGATATGGGTTAAGTCATGTCGTTCCGATGGGATTTTTGAACTAAATCATTTACAAAACACTACGAAATCATACTCCAACCTTTCCAAGCTTTATTCATAAAGTCCATATAATTCTTCAAAGATAAATGTTCCGGACGTTCCAAGTTTACATCATCTTCGACGATGCGTTTAGCGATTTCACGAGCTGTTTTTAGGATTTTTCCATCCTTCACTAAATCTGCAATTTTTAGATTCAAAATACCACTTTGTTGCGTTCCCGCAATGTTTCCGGGGCCACGAAGTTTGAGGTCAGCTTCTGCGATTTCGAAGCCATTACTGGTTTCGCACATCGTTTTGATTCTTTGTCGACCTTCGTTCGATAACTTATAACTTGCCATCAAAATACAAAACGCTTCTCCGCCACCTCGACCGACTCGACCACGTAATTGATGTAATTGTGCCAAACCAAAACGCTCCGAATTTTCAATCACCATCATCGTCGCATTTGGTACATTTACCCCGACTTCAATAACCGTAGTTGCGACCATAATTTGCGTTTCGTTTCGTATAAAACGCTGCATTTCAAAATCTTTATCTACCGCTTTCATTCTTCCGTGAAGGATAGATAATTGATATTTCTCAATTGGAAACTCTCTAGAAATCGACTCATAACCCGCCATTAAATTATTTAAATCCAAGGTTTCAGATTCTTCAATTAATGGATAAACAATATAAATTTGATGCCCTTTGGCAATCTGTTCTTTCATAAAACCGAACACTCGTAACCGATGACTTTCGTTTCGATGAACCGTAATTACTGGCAAACGTCCAGGAGGCATTTCATCAATGACCGATACATCCAAATCGCCATAAACGCTCATAGCCAACGTTCGTGGAATCGGCGTAGCCGTCATGACTAAAACATGTGGTGGGTTTGGTTTCGACTTTCGCCAAAGTTTCGCCCGTTGTTGCACCCCAAAACGATGTTGCTCATCAATCACCACCAAACCCAAATTCTTAAAAATAACTGGATCTTCAATCAAAGCATGTGTCCCAATCAAAATATCAATTTCGCCATTCGCCAACTCTTCAAAAAGTAATTTCCGTTTTTTGCCTTTCACACTTCCAACCAAGAAACCGACTTTCAAGTCCATACCTTCCAAATCAGCAGAAATTCCGTCATAATGTTGTTGTGCCAATATTTCGGTAGGTGCCATTAAGCAAGTTTGGAAACCATTATCCAACGCCATCAAAATCGACATCACCGCACAAATCGTTTTTCCACTTCCAACATCACCTTGTAGCAATCGATTCATCTGAACGCCACTTCCCAAGTCTTTTCGGATTTCTTTCAGTACTCGTTTTTGAGCGCCGGTGAGTTCAAATTTTAATTTATTAAAATAGAAATCATTAAAATATTCTCCAATTTTATCAAACATCCAACCTTGATAAGCGATTTGATTCCGACCTTTCGTTTGTAATATTTTGATTTGCATCAAAAATAATTCTTCGAACTTCAAACGGTTTCGTCCTTCGACCATTTCTGCATTATTCGTTGGTTGATGCGTCAATCGCAAGGCAGCTAATCTGCTTGGAAATCGTAATTTATTGACGACATACTCTGGCAAGTTTTCAGGAATATCTTCTTCCGTCAAATTATCCAACATGCTGCTGATTACTTTCCGAATACCTTTTGGGTCGAGTCCTTTACCTTTTAATTTTTCAGTAGTTGGATAAACGGCGTCCATCGTTGGAGCGAGTTCTGTATTGCTTTTAGTAACAATTTCAATCTCGGGATGAGCGATATTCGGCTGGCTTCCAAAAAATGCAGGTTTGCCATAGACTACATATTCTGAACCAATAACTAAGGTCTTTTCAATAAAATGAATGCCCTTAAACCAAACTAAATCTATCGCACCAGAAGGATCTCGGAATCTAGCAACCAAACGCCTTTTTCGTCCGTCACCTTTCACTTCCAATCGTCGCAAAATCCCACGTAATTGTACAGATTCGTGTGTATCCGGCGTAATATCTGAAATTCGATTAAATTTCGTTTTATCAATATACCGAAAAGGGTAGTGCTGTAACAAATCACTAACCGTAAAAATGCCGAGTTCTTTCTGTAACATCGCTGCTTTCGCCGGGCCAATGCCTTTGAGAAATTCTATTTTGGTTTGTAGTTTCATAAAAAGTACCGTCAAGCTCCAGCTTAGTATTTGAGATTTTCGAATATTTCTTCTGCATCACTCTGGAGAGTGATGCTACTGGAGTACGCAAAATAACGTTTTTATCATAACTATTTTGTGTATTCCATGAATTTTCGTCATTTTCAAAACCAAATCATTTTTTTGATAAAAAAAAGGTAGTGCTACAAATGTGCACTTTTATTTTGATTGATATTATTGATTTTAGGTTGAAAGTATTTAAAATGCATTAAGAACCGTTTTTTTTTGCGTTCCGGATTAGCAAAATGACTTTAAAAATGCTTAATATCTTTAATACTTCTAGCCGTTAAAAATCAATTTAGCCTTAGCTTCCGCCTGCTGCTCGTCAGGCAGATTACGCTTCTTTTTGTCAAGAAAAAAAAGTATAATTTCCAGTAAAATACGAATTTTGACTCCTTAAAAAGTGTATATTATCGCCAGAGTCTTCTTTTACCGCTTGGCGAAAATTCATCCTTCAAAATTGGCAAAGGATTACTCAATAAGTTCAAGGTCTGTTATAAATTCATTTCAACAAAAGTATAATCGAGAAATTTTAGTAAGTCGTTATGTAGCAATTAGCTTTACATTGCAACTTCGTGAAACACTCAAAATTTAAAAAAGTTACTAGTTTGAATTGTTAAAAAGTTGGAATGTTGACTTTTTGTAGGGATTGATTCTGGTATGCGTCCTTAAAAAAAGGCTAGCGTAGGCTAGATGAGGGAAGAGTTGAGAAGTATGGAAGGTTTGTTCAATAAGTGAAGTGTCCCGTAAGTGAACGTCTATATTAAGCACAAATATTATTTTGTATTTCATAGAAAACTACCTAGTTTTAGGAATTATATTAGACCAATAAACCAAATGAAATATGAATTTAAAATTCTTAGATTGTAGATGATAAACCAAATATTATCTTAGTGATTGACTTTTTACAAAGTCATCGAGGTTTCGTTACAACAAAAGTTTATGACGGTAACGAAGCATTTGAAAAAAATAAAAATTCTCAATCAAATATTATTGCTAGATGCGACGATGCTGATAATCATTGACTTTAAAGTCGTTCGTGAGGTCCGTTCTTCAAAAGGTAAAACGAAAGATAATAGGCGGTGATTTGTATTTAACGGCTACGGTCACAAGGTTATAAGTGTGGCGATTAAACACTTTTTGCATAATTATATATTATTTTTGAATGGAGAAACAGAATTGTAATTGAAAATTATAAATTTTCTAATTGTAAAATACCAAAAAAATATTAACCAAATTAACCAAATAAAACCATGATAAGAATAAAGACACCAGAAGATTACGAAAGATATTATAAGCAAAGTGTAGAAGATCCAGAAGGTTTTTGGGCGGAACAAGCAGAAAGTTTCGTTTGGAAAAAGAAATGGGATAAAGTGGTAGATTGGAATTTTTCAGAACCTAATATCAAATGGTTTACCAATGCAAAACTGAATATTACAGAAAACTGTTTGGATAGACACTTAGAAGAACGTGGCGACCAAACGGCTATTCTTTGGGTGCCAAACGAGCCAACAGATGAAGCGATAGAATATACTTATAAAGAATTGCATGCAGAAGTTTGTCGTGTTTCGAACATGATGAAAGCAAAAGGAATTGGTAAAGGAGATAGGGTTTGTTTTTATATGCCGATGGTGGCAGAATTAGCGATTGCTGTTTTGGCTTGTGCGAGAATCGGTGCGATTCATTCTGTGGTTTTTGCAGGTTTCTCTGCAACGGCTTTGGCGGATAGAATTAAGGATGCGACTTGTAAAGCGGTAATTTGTTCTGATGGAAATTATCGTGGGAAGAAAAACATTCCTGTGAAATCAGTAGTTGATGAAGCTTTGGAGCAAGGTTGTGATTCTGTCGAAACCGTATTTGTTTATCAAAGAACGAATATCGAAGTAACGATGAAAAACGGTCGTGACTTCTGGTGGCATGATGCGATTGAGAATGAAAGTACAGAATGTCCAGCAGAGGAAATGGATGCGGAAGATATGTTATTCATCCTTTATACTTCGGGTTCAACTGGAAAACCCAAAGGTGTGGTGCACACTTGTGGCGGTTATATGGTTTATACGGCTTACTCTTTCCAAAATGTTTTCCAATGTGATAAAGGAGACGTTTACTGGTGTACTGCCGATATTGGTTGGATTACTGGTCATTCTTATATCGTTTATGGCCCGCTTTTATCGGGTGCAACGACGATGATGTTTGAAGGTGTACCGACTTATCCGGATGCAGGAAGATTCTGGGAAGTTTGTGAAAAATATAAAGTGAATCAATTCTATACGGCACCAACTGCAATTCGTGCATTGATGTCGTTTGGCAATCAGTGGGTTGAAAAATATGATTTA
>Ga0209712_10002278_pt1 | contig 15898 bp, 11 predicted proteins | sample ArcOceMetagenome_FD_187443 | JGI IMG/M metagenome (GOLD analysis project Ga0209712, IMG submission 187443) | Marine eukaryotic phytoplankton communities from Arctic Ocean - Arctic Ocean - Greenland ARC118M Metagenome (SPAdes) (version 2) | ecosystem: Environmental > Aquatic > Marine > Oceanic...
AGACGGAGGAAACGAGCTTGTTTCGTAGACCATCCGCGATTCATTAGATGAGGGTTGGTCTTATCCTGCTCGAGACGTAAATTTCCAAATTGAGCAACATTATTACTCGTATCGTGAAGATTAATGCCTTCGTTAGCTAACGCGAGGAGGTCTGACAGTTTATGGGCTACCGAAGTGGGTGGCCAGGAACATTCCTCTTTCCGACTGTAAGGGTAGCAGAAACCGTTTTCACCATCCATTTCGTTTGTAGATTCAGTTGAGACCAACGATGAGAATGAAAATGTTCTCGTTAGCGGCATCTATTCAATTACTCGATACTTATGCAACTTTAAGTTGGTTGATTTAGTGATTCTTCTTCACCAAGGTTGTGGTTGTGTCTTGCCTGTGTCTGATCTGATAAGGACGGTATTGATTGAGCGATTCCAGGCTTACTTGTAACTCTTCTTGTCGGGGCAATTTTGAAGAACGCGAGTTTTGTATTATAAAAAAGAGCCGGTAAAATGATTCACATGCGAGGTTGCCCCCTTTTTGGATTTATGATGACGTCACATAAGCCTTTTGATAAATCCAGTCTCACAAATCAATTTCAGATTGTTTGTCCGCATGACCGATGAGCGATTCGATTCAGGCTTGTCGGGTTAATTTGAATTGTGCGCGGAGTTTTGTAAAAAAGAGCCGGTGAAATGATTCACGGAGCGAGGTTTCCCCCTTTTGAATTTATGATGATGTCACATAAGTCTTTTGATAAACCCAGTCTCACAAATCAATTTCAGATTGTTTGTCCGCATGACCGATGACCTTTACTGGCGGAAGATGATATGACAGAGAGCCCCATACATGTATTATACGATATTCTTCTTTTAGTCGTTCTCATCATCATGAACTCACACCGGATGCTTCGGACACGACGATACATATTCATCTTTGGACTTGTTGGAACTTTTATATTCCAAATCAAACAACTTCAGCACCAGGAAACTGAAAGCAACCGATCAGCGCCTCTATCACGTAGAGTGGAAAGCACAGCAAGTATAAGTCAAAAGGATGATCCTACACATGATCATAATAAACCACCAGTGATGCATACCTTCTACGAACCTGATCCCAAGGGGTACTGTTGTGGAATGTTGGAGGTAAGAATGTTTACGACACAAAGTTAGTTGCAAATTTTCACCATTAAAAAACAGACATTAGAAAGATCAAATCTCACATACTCTTAGGATGGTCACCAGCGACTGCTCCATGCGTGGCAAAAATCTTGGCAAGACAAAGGTTGGGATACTGTCATTCTAACTAAAAACGATGCAATGCTGCACCCACTCTTTCCGTCACTTCAGGAGAAATTAGAATCCCTGCGAATTAATGAGTACAATAAAAAATGCTACTGGAGGTGGCTCGCGATGGCTTCTGTTTATGGCGATAGTGATGACGATAAAGGAGGGGGGTGGATGAGTGATTATGATACAATGCCCTTAGAACTAAACTCGGAGAATGGAATAAAATTGGCATCAGAAAATGATGGACAGTTCACTTCTTATTCTAGTCATGTTCCGTGCTTATTATATGGAAGCCGTGATGAATGGGATAGGGTCATTCTTTTGATGATTGAATTATTGCCAGAAAAATGTAATGCGAGGGCATCTGATATGTTGACATTCCTCAAAGTACGACAAGAAGTAAAAGAGGAAGGTGGTATTTTATGGCGTCACAGTGTGGTAAAAACATTCCCCTACAAACATGGTGAAGAAGATGATACATTGGTGGTTGATTGTGAGCAATGCCAAGGGAAACTCATTGCTCATTTCTCGCATAAGGGATCAATGGACACATATAGGAATGGTGTGTATCCAAAAGCAGTCAGTGATAAATTGGGAGTGATAAATGGTAGAGGAGAGGCAGCAAATTTATTTATGGATGATTATAGAAGTCAGTGTGAATCCAATGCCAACTATGATGGATTGAAATTGATGGATGCCTAATTTTGTGGGGCGACCCTTTCAATTTTGTGCCAGTCAATGCTCGTTATTGGATTTTCTAAACCGTACTTATTATTTGTTTGATGCCCCCTGTCTTCTTTTTGCTGTCGATATAACTCTTCTCGCACCACTGGCTACGCTTGGGTATATTTTGAGAGTTTTGTGATTTCGCTTGCGAGCTTGTTACTTTGAAACATGTGGGAGTCTCTAAACACATCAAAGACCGTTCATGTTACTCCCTTTTGTTTATGTCGACTTTGAGCACTCATGGGGTCTTGATTGATCATTTCAATTGAAAAAGCTTTTTTCACCCATACCATGACCAAGGATCTCCATTTCGGAAAAACAATGTACTCCTTCCAGATCATGCTGGCCCGCCTGAACCAAATTGTGTGACCTTACTCCCCCCCACACACACACATTATATATTCACACACACACAGCACACGCACACCACTCTAATCTTAGTATTTTCTTACGACTCGTCTGCAGGCCTGTAGATGGTTGTCAAAATTATTCAATGGTTGGCATTTCTGTCAAAAATGCCTGGGCTCGCGTCAGTGGGTCGTCTCGAAGACTGACAGATTTGGGTAAACCAATAGGCAAATGGTGCTGAGCCATTCTTGTGGTCGATTCGTCTTGTATCTTTTTCGCAACGTCAATGACTTGTTGACCTTCTTCATTTGAAAGTTTTTCTTTGAGTTTTTGACGTTTTCGTTCCAACTCTGCGGATTTCTTCGCATCTCCTGTATGTTTTTCACTTTGTGCCTTCAAGGAACGCCTTGTGACCAGGACGTTCTCTTTGATTGTTTCGTTGGTTTCCAGTAAACCGTCACCTTCTGATGTGTCATCGTTTGATGGAGATGGTGCCGATGCCTAATCAATCATGATAAAAAGTCAGTGTCATTATCAGCAAGGTTTCATTATATCTTTCCAAGATTCTTACCGTAACTTGGATTCTACAATTGTTTTCTCCGAGGTTTGGATTCTGTAGCTTCGATATTGATTCTCGTCTCAAATCAAGTTTCGGAGACTTCTGTGACTTGCAAACCATATCAATGCCACCAACTGCATTAAGCATTTTCCAGAGAATATTTTGAACAATCTTCAACATTTCAAGAGTATCACTTGCTGTGTCAATGGCGTTCGACGGCATGTTGTTATTTAACGCCGGTGCGTCACCATCCAGTAGTGTCGGGTGAAATGTCAGGAGCCGTTGGTAGAGCCCCATGCCTCCTTGGCGAAGGCCAACAAGTACAGCGTCAAGCCGACTATTTGTTGATTTGAAAATCTTCCCTTCTGATCTTTCTTTTTCAATTTTGGCACTGACGTCTGCTATTAAACTTCGATTGAGTTCGGTCTCCCCTGAACCGTTCGATCTCAATTGGCTGGATTGGTCATGAGAGGCTTGCAGCCTGTTCTTAGCCGATGAAAGGCGCTCTTCAGCTTCAATCTTTTCATTGATTAGTCTATCGCTCTGGTCTTGGCGACTTGTGAATTTCTCTACCATCTCTTCCAGGCTGTTCACGCCAGTCGCCCTTTTAATATGCATGAAAGCTTCTTCGGACGAGTCTTTGCCGCTTGATTTCATGTCTGAGTTCTTACTAAGAACCTTAAGCTCCCCCTCTAATTCTTTTATCATTTTCATTTTTGATTCCTTCTCTATTTCGTGTCCCCCAGTTAGTGCTTGCTGAAAATCTATCCGATTCGATTCTTGCTTGTTTCGCCAAGTTTCCATTGTCTCTGCATTTTCTACTTCCAGCTGCTTATTCGTCATTTCCTGTTCCCTGTGAGCCCTCTCTATTTCGACTTCTGGTAACATCTGTTCATATTCATGCAGTGCAACTGTCGCACTTGATTCTATTTCTCCTAGCATTTTCTGACAACGCTGTTTCTCGGTCTCGGCTGATGAGACCGTAGCAGCTAGTTCACTCATATGCGCATCAACAACCATCGAATTCTTTCTTTGCCTCAAATGCATATGATTAAGCATCAATCTATAATGTAAGTTCGCCTCCGATGCTTTATTCGCAGTTATAATGACGCTTTTCAATTTCGTTATTTTTTTCGCCTCTTTATTATTTCCTTCAACCATAAGGTCAAGCGCATCTCGCTCCCTCTTTAGTTCAATTAGCTCATCTCTTCTCTTGGCCAATTGCTCCTGGAGTCGATTAGTTCGGGCTTTACACTCGTTATATTTCCTTGCGCATACTTTTACTCCAGTATCTAGTGATTTCAATTGACTCTCTGCTCCTGCTACTTTGTTTGCGGAAAAATCGATTTGGTCCCTTTGTCGTTTGGAGATCGCATCACTTCTCGACGGTGCAACCTTTCGACAAGCATTTTCAAGATCCTTACGTGTAAATTTCTTCGAGTCAGATGTATTTGATATGGCAATGGGGGGGATGCGTTTTGATCTTCGACCGTGGTTCATGTTTTTTCAACTCATTCTACCAGTGTCCAATTTTAATCAACTCAGGCGGGTCCTCTGAACATTTGCGTTCCTACGTGAATGAATACTCAAGACTCGACTTATTTCACGGGTGAGGATTGGAAATGAAAGTACCGGTAGTACTTATCGCATTCAAAGTTCATTCCTCCTCTCATTTAAATTTAACCCCACACCCCGTCTATGTGAACTGCTTTGACGCTGGCAGACGGGCTTGAGCTATCGATGCTACTCCTTGGTATCTTCGATATGACCAAACGTTCACACTCTATATCTTTGCCGAGCTTTGCCTTTGTCCAACCGTGCCTCGAAAAGAGTGTCGTTTTGCCTTTCATTTGTGCTCAGAAAAGTTTTGGAGCCCTTTGTGAAATTTTTACGAGCTCAATTTTGCTATACAATTCTTAATTTTACTGTACTGCAGGAATACTGCTCCACACCTTTATGAAATCGTGGATCATGGTCAGTAACTGTATCCACCCACCCTACGGGTATCCTAAATTCGCTGGTAATCCCTAATTGAAAATGACACTCTGATAGACAGGGACCAAGTACTTGATATTAATGAATGCATCATCGCCACCGTGAAGTTCAAATTGTTCTAATGTGTCCATTATCATCTCACCCAAACCCCCTCTCTTCTTTTGGCCATAATCAATGCCATCGCCGAGATTGTCGTTTCTTCTAATGAATATATTTAATACTGGCAAAATTTGTCTGTAATACGGAACAAGCGCTTGGCCTACTAGATTTTGACCTCTCTCGTCACATTTCACGAGCGCCTGCAGAACCTTCAATACTTTAACTATTACACTTCTATTTCGAGTGTTTAGTGCCGTCTTGATGGGAATGATAAGTTGTGGTATGACAGGCAAAACTTTCTGAGATGCGACTTGCATCATGTCGTAAACACCCTGTTCCGAAAGAAATGCATAAGGTTCTTCGACTTCTCGCAAGCCATCAAAGAAAATTGGCAAATAGTGGTGAAAGTCCAATTGCTCAATAGCAACCTTCCACGCAATGCGATTATGAACTCCACCATGATCAATTTGGACAGGAAGATCTCCACGTTCATAAAAGCGTCGAAACTCAGTGTTGGGTGGATTGGGACGCTCGACAAAGGCACAAAACTCAACCTTTCGGTTTTTCACTTTTCCCTTGGGGCTGACACTTTCATCGGGGAACTCTGGTGGCCTATCGTTATTCTTTGGTGGAGCTAAGGTCCCCCCAGTGCCAGTCATTCTCCTCTGAAATTTCTGAGGAGATTTCTTCTCCGTTTTCTTGTTATAAGAGAAAGCACTTACATCGACTGGTCTTACCGGCAGCGCATCATGCCCCCCAGGCCGGGACTGTATCGGAAGCACGAGTGAGTGAACGAGCAAAATTTGGTTTGGTCAGATTCTAAATGTGAGATCTTTTTGGCTTACCTTGATCCCAGCAATATTTGTTGCATCAAAACATGATCCCGTTTCAGCAAAAGTTGGCATTTTCTGCCTCATTTTGATATCACATTTGGCTTTCTTCATCGTTGGTAAAAGAAGGAGACAATGAAAAATTCGTCCTCTCGGGTTTCAAATGTTGAAAATGTGACTCTGTGAAAGGCTTTTGAATCTTCACAAAAACCACCAGGAATTGGACGATTTCACCATTGTTACACGAAAATGGCTCCTCTAAACGACCCCTCTACAGACAACAATTTTATCGCAGGCTATCAACAGGTATACGTTGTGAAACGGAAAACTGTTAATGCTCCAGAGCACAATGAAGTCTTTTTTCAATGTGGTGAATGGTGTTATGACGGATTTGTAAAGCTTGACTTCGAAGGAAGAGATTTGACAGTCCAAGAAGTCTCAAATATCCCACGAGAGCTCCATCGTCATCAAGATGATCTTTCCTTTCTATGCCTGTCGGAAAATGTCTTATCTGAGTCGAAATCATTTGCTCCATCATTGAAAATCATAGAAGACGCAAACAATTTCATTGTGGATGAGCTAAGTTCCCCTGGCATTATGGAAGAGGTGCAAAGAATTGGAAAAGATAAATCGTTCGATTCAACTCAATTCGACGAAGGGCATTTTTTTGAGCTTGTCGCAAACATTCCATCTGAAATGAAAGAGATTGAGTGTATCTGTTGTAAAACATATGTGAAGGAAGCATTGATTTGTGTGGTTTTCTTTGAGGGGATATTTTATTGCGTTCTTCAACATGCCAATGAAGATCAACCTCTCTTGGACATTTCATTTCCAGATATAATGAGAGAGGGGAACGGTGCCACCCTTGCAATATACGATAGTAGAGAGGAAGAAAACGACAGTGATACTATATCATGGGTAAAACTTTCCCTTTGGCAATCGGTTCCGGTTGAGAGTCAAGTCTTCAAAAACGCTCCAGCCAGCTCGACAGTATCACTCGCTACGAACACTTATGGGCAGAGCTACTGTATTCTCAAGCCTAATAAAGCTGATCGATCAAATAGAGACGTTTTATTCCGATTTGGAAGTTGGTGTTATAGTGGCAGAGCAGAATTAATAGATACTTTATGTATCGAAGATATACCCCTTGTAATCCCAGCACTTCGAGCACAACAGAACAAGCTCGCATTTTTATGCCATTCTTCAGAGATGTTGACAGACAACATATTTACTGCACCACTTGCTCATATCTCGGAAATCACTAATTTGATGGAAAGAGAAGTAATCGCATCAGAAGGTGCTCTCGTCGCATTGCAGAAGCAATCGATGCTCGATTTGGATGAAGACCCTAAACACATGTTTTTCCAGTTTGAGACAGTTGCCAACAATGTGCTCCAAAAAAGCCACATTGATTGTATCGCTACAAAAACTTATCGTCCGAACGGACTAGTGGTGATGAGTATTTTCTTTCGTGGCACATTCTACGTTTGTTTAAGCCCTGGGGAAGAGAACCAGCCGCTTCTAGATAGCGCATTCCCTTGTATTGTTCAAGGGAAGGGGTATCAGATCAAACAGTATCCTTCTGGGCTTTCTGAATGGCCAGAGTTACGAAAGTTATCTCTATGGAGAAATGCAGAATCACTGACATCGAAAGAGGAACTTGAGGTAAAGTCAGAGAGAAATGACAACAAGCAAGAGATTGATATGGACGATGAAAAACATGACTTGAGCGACAGTAAATCAGTACACGTACCGCTTGATGAGAAGGAACGAGATGAAAAACCAATTCGCCGATCTGAGCCAAACCAAAAACCCTCGACAATGAATGTTGCTGAGCCGAAATCTAGTGATAATAAAAATAGCAACCCTCTCTCTAAAGGCGAAAAAGTGACTCGGCCATCATGTAGAAGGAAAACTAGCAATCTAGGAGCCTTTCATCATTTAGCACCATTGAAGAAACCTTCGAAACTAGAAGAACACATGAAAGCTAGCAAGAGAAACGATATCTCCGGCAATAATCCCCAATGGCATAGTGACGGTAGACCAATAAAAACCTAAAGTTAATTATCGCTTACGAGTAGATGTTAATTATCGCTTAGAATACTTTGCATCCACGCTTAGAATCTTACCGTACAGTGCTCTTATTAGTGTCAACATTTACATCTCTTTTCGTTTGCCTCCACCTACACTACTGTAGTGACTTCCTTGATATTTGACTCATTCTCCTACCACCAAGAAAGAGAATACTGTGGTTAAAAAAGTGAAGAGTGAGTTTCAGGAGCCACCGGTCAAAGCTTTGTTGAAACAAAGACATTTCTATCAATATTAATACTACACGTACACGTACTGTACGAGTACGTGTAGTAGACCAATGAAAGCGCAGAAAACATTTCAAAAGAGCACACAATCCGAATTATGAGCAAATTGATTCTAATTTAACGCATCTTTCAGTAAAGCCTTGACCGAATCTACGAATATTTCCTTGTCATCCTCTTCATTGGATAAATTGTGGTTTCCTGTCTCCAAAAAGAGAGTTGTAACAGCATCAGGGCAACTATGACAATCAGTATCAGGATTACCCTGACTTGTCATTGCAATACGCAGCCGTTCCAATAATTCCCTTTTGTCCACAGAGGCAGGGACATACTCATCTTCACCCGAGAAGGCCACCAATGTCTTTAACCCAGTTTGATCACCCCGCTGGCCAAGGTGCCTCAACCGAAGCCCCAGCTGTTCATCCGTGAAATCCGATGAAAAAAAATCGTCATCTCCACCAACATCTTGCAATGATAGAAATCTAGCGGCAGTAATGGGAGCCCAGAAAGCAGACCTGGGCATCATCTCCTCCTCCTGACCCGATGCTTCCAAGGACTTGGCGTGCTCGATATGTTCTTGGTACTTTGACCCTTTCATGGCCGATTCCCGATCACTAACTGGCGCCTGAAGTGCAACAACCTTGACTCTCTCCATCAGATCTTTCTCTCCATACTTCATGAAATGGACAGAATTCTGACATCCGGTGCTGTGTCCAACGAAAGCAAATCTTTCTGCATTGCGATGCTGCTTTAGGTACTCCATCAAATGACTAATTTCCTCCGTGTCACGTTTGAGAGACCCATGTCCAAACCCTGTTCCACTACTAGACAACATGGGTTGAACCAATGACCACCCTGATTCCTGACAAGCAGACTCTAGGTTTTTAGTGTAGGGAGTTGGTATCAGGCCGTCGCTGAGACCGCCGACGAGGATGCATTTGTTGGGCGATTCCTCGAGATTGGATGATTCAGATTCAAATGCGACCAAACTTGGGAAGCTTTTGTACTGGAACAAGCTTCCACAGAATGTTCCGTATGGGGATAATGGTATGCGTGGAGTGGATGGCATTTATTTATTCGTGTGCCAGCTGCAGCTTCTCGTAAGTGCAGATGGTTTCTATGATATGATGTGATGATGAATGATGAATGATGATACAGTACCACTGTTTCGACAACATTTGTTGCTGTGCCATCATCTTGAATCTTGATTGCCTTTTTGCCTTGTGCACCCCTCCCTTTTCGAATTTTATTTGAGGGGTTCTGATGGTCTTGGAAGTCAAATTGCATACATCACGAACAAGAACAACACAACAGTGTAAAGTGTAAACAACACAATAGCTCAAGTAATCAATGACAGCAGTAGATTCGATGAAACAGATTAAAACCTACAGCACTGACCGGAACTAAATATACGAATACTGGTACTAGCATAAATATGATAGCACGATGGAGGAAGAAGCGAAGAGAAAAGGCCATAAAAGAATCCACAGTTCTTCCTAGCACATTCCAGCAGCTATTCCAGCCCAACGGTTCTTTCACCTCGCCCCATTCACAATCACAACTCCCTGCTGGCTCTCATGTTAGACAAACCCCCTGGCAATCACCAAAGCCAGGTTCTATCAATTGTATTCCGAGAATGAATGGCGTTAACCCAAACACAGTCGGTTGTACGACGTTTCTCATGGTGAGCTAGTCTTGTATTCTTGTTTTCTCTTTGAATGATGCTTGATGCTTGATGCTTGATGCTTGATGCTTGATGCTTGATGCTTGATGCTTGATGCCTTACCACCTATATGATACCAGATCACTGACACCTAACTATACTTTCCCCTCTTGTCGAATTTCATTGATTATGCCAAGGGCGGACAATATTACCCGGGAAAAGACAAACATCGGCTGCACTTGAGGAGACGCACCCTCTGGTACCGCATCTTCTGGTCTTCCACCTACCGTCGCTTACTGTCTTCGATTGTGCTTAGTTATCTACTCTTCTTTTATTTCCTGAGCCCTGGGCTCGAATTAATTTTACGCTATGGAAAGATTTTGTCAAATCATGATCGCGATCCTTCGTCAGTTGTCGCTTCGGCAATGAGGAATCATACAGGGGCTGAGCATGAGGTCGCTGGGAGGGGATTCAAGAAATTTAAGAAACCATTACACGTTGCAAAAGAAGATGCCAAGAACATAATGAAACGGTTGAAGGAGATTAAAAATTCAAAGGCAAGTGTCGCTGCGAAGAAGGGATTGGTTCGAAAGGTTATACCAGAGTGGTTTCGCAATGAGGAGGAGTCTGGAGGAATTGGAGATGCTCTGGATCGTGTTTCGGAAGGTGACGAGCCTGATGCAGATGCAATAGAACAGGAAGAATTTATCAAAAGTTCTAGCTCAGGACGGCAAATTCTACGAACGCTTGGAAATAAATCTCAACATTACACAAACTCGCAGTGCCCAAGAGATGTTGAGCTGCTTACCACAACACTAGTTGTTCAGACAACATTTGACCGCTTACCTCTGATTCAAGAAACCTGCCGCAGGTGGAAGTCTCCCATTATACTTGTTGTTTATCTGTCGCCAGATGAGTCACAGAACATTTGGGATAAAACTGTGCAAGATTACAGTTCTCTTTGCGACCATTTGGAAATGATACCATATATTGCTGCATCGGAGGACGAACGGAAGTTCGCTTATCCTATTAATAAAATGAGAAATATTGGGCTGGATCATGTAATTACAAGTCATGTCCTCGTCCTGGATGTAGACCTCATTCCATCCAGTCATTTAGATGATGCTCTGGTCAAAGCTATTGAACTTGCAATTGAAGCTCGCTTGGACGATGATGGGGATAGGGGAATTGACCCCAAAGATGCTATTGTTGTACCAGCATTTGAACGTAAATCTCCAATTGCTTGCAAAACACTTCAAGATTGCCAGAACCTCATGACACAAGACGCTCAATTCATACCCGCTACAATGACGGAGCTTGAACATTGTTTGTCGGATGAGAAATGCCTTGTATTCCAGAGCGATGTGAATTTCGAAGGTCACGCTGATACTCATTCAATGCAATGGTTGAAAGATGAACAGAAAGCTTCATTGACACCTATCAAGTGCTTTCGTTCCCTAAGATATGAACCGTATGTTGTGATTCCATGGTGTGCACTCGAGAAGAATGCTCGGCAGAGGATCGCGGTTCATGCCCCTCGATCACCATATTATGACGAGCGTTTCCACGGGTATGGCAAAAATAAAATACAGCAGATAGCACATTTGCGTGAGAGAGGGTTCACATTCAAGGTAATGCCATCGACGGGATTTGTTGTACACCATCCTCATCCTGAATCAATAACAAAGGAAATCTGGAATGATAGGGAGAATAACGAGCTGCACCAACAAATGGATGCACTTTATCCCCAGTACTTGAAAGATCTGATCCGAGAATATCAAAGTATTTACAACGACACTCCACTTTGTTAAAAGATGAATGTTCACGTTTTTAAAAAACGAATGCATGTTCATTTGCAATTCACAGTAAACAATCTGTGCGATAAGGATAAATGCTCACTTCATTTTTACTGTTACATGTACTTGTACCGTTGTTGAGAATAAAAATCGTATAAACGACGGTTGATGATGTTCATACTTGACAGGCAGCCAAAAGGATGCTGAACTAAAACAAGCAAAACATTACATGAATGCCTGGCGCCTGCCAAGGACCATGCAGATCAAGACAAGAGGAGCTTACTTCATGCACATGTAATGATTAGCAACAGTAAATCTCCACGACAGTTACGAGTAATACCAGCATAATTAATTTGTGAGGGGCAAGAGAGAGCAGAGGGCGATGCAATGGAAGGTTGGATGTATTGTAATAAGCTGCACATTCATAGGTAGAGATAGCGCCCATGATAGCAGGAACGACCATACAATCATGACAGCACCGCTTCCCGTCTGCTCAGCGAAGTTAAGCATGATCTGGCCAGGTTAGTACTACGGTGGGGGACCACGTTGGAATCCCTGGTGTTGTTCTTTTTCCTCTTTTGTCTCTCCCCGCTTGCAACACCACTTAAGCATCCATTAGGTTGTGATCTGAAAACATACCGGCGGTATCATAATATGATAGGCCTGATTGATTTTCGGTCACAAATCTCATTTCAATTTTTGAATCATCCGATTCATTCATTCGATGAAAACATCTATATGGAAATGAATATCATTACGTGGGTACTAGGTAAGACAGGGACAGGGGGTAAGGTTGTGCTCCTCTGCTCTGCAAGGTTTCAAGGACTGCCACTGTTGATATCAGGGGTAGTAATAGTATCGTTGTAAAACGGTACGGTGTGAATATTGTGATGTTTATACATTAGGATATTTACAGCATAATGTCGTTTGGATAAAAAGGAGTGGCCACTGGCGATCGGCTCGGTGGCTCTCATAAAACCAAACTATACTAGTAGGAAGCGTTAACAATCCATTAACGGTTCAATTTGTCTGCACAAAAAGACCTTTTATCAAAGCATCTATGGCAAGGACTATTCAAATCTTTATGTCAAAATGGGTGTGCGGGCAGACAGCAACAGGAGTAGTAATGGTCAAACACAAACAATGAGTTTTGTTGTCGGAGTGCCCACGCTGCGGAGAATACGGTGAACATCTACTACACATTCTCATTTGCACAGCAGAACAAAGCGCCTTTGACCTTTTTGATTCTCCCCTCTCCACACTTGAAGGCTGGCTCACACGCGTTCACCACACTCATCCCATCTTATTAATTACTTTCCTCATCACTGGTCTGTGATCCTGGCATGACGACCCCAAGGTACAGAAGAACTACCTCTTAGGGATTTAGTGCCACATTTACAACTCGCTCTCCAATCACAACTTGATATCGGATGGTACACTCTACTTTGTGGTTTCGTCACTAAACATTTCAAATCCATCCAAACTGAGTATTATCAACAATTAGGCAAACGTAACTCGGGACGACGTTGGGCTATTCAACTGATTGGAAAATTGTGGCAAATCACACACTCCATGAGGTGCCATTGGAATGAAGCCCTGCACGAATCACCCAGCATCATCAACTCCAGACGACACGGCCTAGATCAGTTACATACAGCAGTTCGAGCAGAGCTTCAACAAGGCCTAGACCAACTTGCACCCCTCTACCAAGGCTACTTCTGTGACAATGCCATCACCCTCCTTTCCAAGCCTGCCGATTGTATTAAACGCTGGTTCATGGTTATACGAATAGCAAGAGAAGGGAATGATACTGATCAACAAGACGGCTTCACCCACAACCCTACCCTCCAGTCGTGGATAATGCTACCCTAGATTTTATTTAGATACTCTCACTCGGATTGATACTGCGGATAATTTCCCTGATGAGATTATCTTCCGACATAATACCATCACCAGATGATGTTATTTCAACACAGTGCGTTCTCCCTGCAGAATATTTTATGGCTGTAATGGGGCACTTTCTAGTAAAGTGCTACGAGACGACTCAAAACCCTCCTATTGGGATTGATTTTCACCGCTTAGGTTTATATAGTTTAAATCAGTAATCTTTGTGTATTATTGCTTGTACCGTTGTTGAGAATAAAAATCGTATAAACGACGGTTGATGATGTTCATACTTGACAGGCAGCCAAAAGGATGCTGAACTAAAACAAGCAACACATTACATGAATGCCTGGCGCCTGCCAAGGACCATGCAGATCAAGACAAGAGGAGCTTACTTCATGCACATGTAATGATTAGCAACAGTAAATCTCCACGACAGTTACGAGTAATACCAGCATAATTAATTTGTGAGGGGCAAGAGAGAGCAGAGGGCGATGCAATGGAAGGTTGGATGTATTGTAATAAGCTGCACATTCATAGGTAGAGATAGCGCCCATGATAGCAGGAACGACCATACAATCATGACAGCACCGCTTCCCGTCTGCTCAGCGAAGTTAAGCATGATCTGGCCAGGTTAGTACTACGGTGGGGGACCACGTTGGAATCCCTGGTGTTGTTCTTTTTCCTCTTTTGTCTCTCCCCGTTTATTGTTACTTTGACTTTGTGTGGCTTTGGGTCATCATGCGAACAATGATGCCAATAGCTGTGTTGAAGCTTGGTTGAAGGATGCCCAGGCTTTTATTCCATTTTGTATTGATACCTGCGAGCACACACTACACACTACCGGTAAATACCAAAATAGCACAGACGCTTCATGCCTTCATTTTGCCAGATTCTCATCCATGAAAGCATCTTGGACAGCATCATTCCAACGGAACCTTTCGTTTTTATCACCTAGAACATGGCGAGGAATTCATAATGCCCTCAAAAATCAAATTCCTGATTCAGTGATAACGTTCAAGACTATTAGTTCATGGTTTTACCATATCCTAATTCCATTCCTACTCCTGACAACTGCAATACACCAGCCCTACAGCCATTCTAAGTATCCAATTGGAAAAAGTGCTCAGCAAGCTGCCGTTGTGACTCTATTAGCTCCTCTGACAATAATGAAAACTGCCGAAACAATCCCCGTGATAAAAACGACTTTGAATAGGATGTACATTTGGAAATTACTTCGGCAGGAAGCCGACCAAGAAGCGCTAGAAATACTTTCAAGGGATAGATCAATCGATTTAGCAACTCGGACATCTAAATTTGATATTTATTTTCCTACACCAAACAATTTGACCCAAAAGAATGAACGCCAAAGAGCTATGCTCCTTATACCAGGATTTCTGATAGATCATACAGCCTATGCAAGTATTGCTTCTCGCATCGCTTTGGAAGGAGATATAATTGTCGTGGTGCTCTCATTAGAACCCCTGAGAGTGGCTGACAATTTATTGGTTGAGTTAAGAGACTTGAACAGGTGCATTAGAGCCGCGACAAAACTTTGGAATCGAAAATGCGGGGGTAAGAATAATGGCCAATTGGAGTGGAGCTTAGGTGGCCATTCATATGGAGGATACGCTGCGATGAGACTGGCCCCACAACTTGCCGATCATTTAAACAAATCTTGCACGGATAAGCTGAAGGTCCTCGTTTGGGCGGCAGGAGACCAGAAAGGATTTCTAACAGATTTGACGCAACAAGCTAATGCCAACATCTTTGTTTTGCTTGGAACTTCTGATAATTTTTGTAATCCTGACGACAAAGAATGCCAAATACTCAAGTCATATTTACCTGCAAATACGCGAATTCAATTCATTGATGGAGGTTCTCATCATAATTTTGCAAGTTATTCCAGAGAATGTGGAAAGAATGATATAGCTAGAACAGAACAACACAAACAGATATCATTTGCAACAACTGATTTTCTAAAGAATCAATACGACCACTATCCAACCACTGAATTCCAGTAGTATTTTGCTCCACTGTAAATTAAAATTATCAGCTTGCCTACATACTCGTACACGATGGTCCTTGAAACCTCGCAGAGCAGAGGAGCACGAACTTACCCCCTGTCCCTGTCTTAGTACATACCCACGTAATGCTATTCATTTCCATGGCCCTGCAGTCGATAGATGTTTTCATCGAATGAATGAATCGGATGATTCAAAAACTGAAATGAGATTTGTGACCGAAAATCAATCCGGCCTACCTACCTACCTACCTACCTGCCTACTGTAGTTTTTTAACCGCTGAATAACAGGATGTTATTGATGCGTCTTTCATACCCAGCGCCGCGACCGACATACAGGAGAGTCTGTCCAACTGGACCCCCCCCCCCGGCCCACGTTTTTG
>Ga0209712_10002280_pt1 | contig 15891 bp, 16 predicted proteins | sample ArcOceMetagenome_FD_187443 | JGI IMG/M metagenome (GOLD analysis project Ga0209712, IMG submission 187443) | Marine eukaryotic phytoplankton communities from Arctic Ocean - Arctic Ocean - Greenland ARC118M Metagenome (SPAdes) (version 2) | ecosystem: Environmental > Aquatic > Marine > Oceanic...
ACTCCAAAAACTATGATTAAGACAAACGGTATTAGCAAAACAGTTACTACGACTCAAGGACAATTACAGATCCTCAAGCCAATTAGCTTTGAAGTCAAGGCGGGTGAGTCGATTGCCATAGTAGGTGCGTCTGGCTCAGGTAAATCTACTTTACTTAGCTTATTGGCGGGACTAGACGAGGTGAGCCAAGGAGAAATATACATAGACGGTCAAGCCATGCAAAACATGGACGAAGAACAGCGTGCTCAATTAAGAGGCGCTAAAGTGGGCTTTATTTTTCAAAGCTTTATGTTAGTTCAAAGCTTAACTGCCCTAGAAAATATTATGCTACCTGCAGAGATCGCTGGACGCGACGATGCGAAAAAAAGAGCTTTGGATATTCTAGAACTGGTGGGGCTAGATCACAGAGCAAGCCACTACCCCAATCAACTATCTGGTGGTGAGCAACAAAGAGTGGCGATAGCTCGAGCGTTTATTTCTGAACCTAAAATCTTATTTGCTGATGAACCCACTGGTAATTTGGATGCCGCTAACAGTGATAAAATTGAAAAGTTATTATTCGAGTTAAATCAAAATTCTCATACCACTTTAGTCTTGGTCACTCACGATCCTGTGTTAGCAGGTAAATGTCAGCGTCAATTACACATGCAGGCGGGTGAGTTAAAAGAGGTTTTTACAAGCTCATCTAATGAGCAAGCTGCTCGACAAGTGGGTTAGTGATATGACTAATTATACTTTGAGCTTAGCCTGGCGACTGTTTCGTCATGAAACTAAGCGAGGTGAGTTGACGATTATACTACTGGCGATAATTTTATCGGTTGCGTCTGTGTTGTCACTGTCGTTATTCAGTGAACGCCTTAAATATGCGTTAACTGAAAAAAGTGCCGAGTTTATTGCAGCTGACAGAGTGCTTGGATCTAATAAACCTATTGACCTCGCTTGGATTGAAAAAGCCCAAGATATGGGTTTAAACACAGCCCACCAAACTTATGCCCGTTCTATGGTTTTTGCTAATGAGAACATGGATTTAGTAGATTTAAGAGCGGCAGATACAGGTTATCCGTTAAAAGGCACAGTCAAAGTAGCTGATGAGCCATTCACACAAGGTATTGCGATAGACCGTCTGCCAACGTCAGGTGAGGCGTGGATTGAGTCTCAATTATTTCAAACCTTAGGGATTACTGTAGGCGACAATATTGAAGTCGGTGACAAAATATTTAGAGTCAGTAAGGTTTTGACTGAAGTGCCTGACGCTGGTTTTAGCGTATTTGGTGGCGATCCTAAAGTGTTGATTTCAAGGATAGATTTAGCTGCAACCAAGGTTGAAGGTCCCGGCAGTCGAATCGATTACAGCTATTTCTTTACAGGCGAGAGTGGCGATCTAGATGATTATTACGATTGGCTTGAGCCTCAACTCGACAATGAAATCCATGATTGGGATTCTATTGAAGACGACGAATCTGGGATTGGACGAGCAGTGGGTAGAGCGGGGCAATACTTTTTATTGGCAAGTCTTTTAGCCATTGTTTTGGCTGCTGTTTCTATTGCCGTGGCAGCGCAGAGATACAGTATGCGTCATTACGACCCCGTTGCGATTATGAAAACGTTAGGTGCACCGAGAAAAATGGTGCAACAAATTTATCTATTACAAATTTTGTTTATTACCGCATTAGGTATCACCACCGGTGTGATATTTGGCTTTATTATTCAACAGTTGGTCGTCGCAGCCATCGCTGGAAAAGTCGATGTATCGATTGATGTGTGGCATTGGCGGCCACTTATTATTTCTATTTTCACCGGTTCTGTGTGTGCGGTCTTGTTTTCTTTGTATCCCTTAATGAAACTATTTTCGGTATCACCACTGCGTGTATTACGCCGCGACTTAGGTGCAAATTTAAGTTCTAGATTGATCCAGTTTGTGGCTTCCGGCGGTGCAATATTTTTGTTGATGTGGGCCTATAGTCAAAATATTAAGGTCAGCGCTATCTTATTTATTTCAGGTATTATTTTGGTAGTCAGTCTGTTTGGTGTGACCTTCGCTTTAATTTGGGTGGGGCGTAAACTCGGCCAAGGTAAAATGGGAGCTTGGCAGCTCGCCTGGGCAAGAATTCATCGCCGAGCAATGGATAATAGTGTGCAGTTGATTAGTTTTGCCGTCACTATCATGCTGCTGTTGATTGTCTTGGTCATGCGTAACGATATGGTACAACAATGGCAAAACCAGTTACCTCAAGGCACCCCTAACTACTTTCTAGTGAATATTAGTCAGGCACAGCAACCTAATTTGCAACAACACTTCGTCACTAATCAAGTTGAGATCGATAAATTCTATCCTGTTGTTCGTGGCCGATTTGTTGCAATTAATGATGAAAAGGTGCGCACTGCAGTATCCAAAGAAGATCCAGACGAACAAAGTAATGGCCGTGATGGTTTAGGCAGAGAAGCGAATTTAACGTGGAGCAATACTCTTCAAAAAGATAGTGAGGTTATTGCTGGAAAATGGTTGGGTGATAACAACAATAGTGACACCGCAGCACAAAGACCTTATGAAGTATCGATTGAAGAGGGTATTGCCCAGCGAATGCAGCTAAGCTTAGGTGATAAGTTAACCTTTAATATTGGCAGTGAAATTGTTGAAGTTAATGTGACTAGTATCAGAAATGTTAACTGGCAATCTATGCAACCGAATTTCTTTTTTGTGATTGAACCTCGTGCGTTGAAGAGCTTTATTCCAACATACATTTCTAGTTTTAATTTGCCGACTGAGCGCAAATTCGATATCACCCAATTGATGCAGCCTTTTGCTAACGTCACCTTGATTGATGTTGATGCGCGAATTAATCAACTACGCAATATCGTCGACCAAGTTTCTATGGCTGTAGAGTTTATTCTGATATTGGTTTTAGCCGCGGGCGCTTTGGTGCTAATTGCTCAAGTGCAGGCTAGCATGGATGAACGTCAACAAGAACTCGCTATCTTACGCACGCTTGGGGCTAAAGGTAGTCTAATCAGAGCCAGTGTGGTGTTTGAGTTTATTATCATTGGTGTGGTGGCTGGGGCCATGGCTGCTGCCGCCAATGAATTCAGTTTGTACATGCTTCAAACCCAGATATTCCAAATGCCTGCCAGTTTGCATCTTGAGTATTGGATCATTGCGCCGTTAGCGGGTGCGCTGGTGGTGGGTATGCTTGGTGCGTTAGGGTGCTGGCGCTTGTTATCACTTAACACCAGTCAATTGTTACGTCAGATGGTTTGAATACGAACATAAGTTGATACCTAAAGGTATCAACTTTCTTGTTTTGATAATGTCATTACATTCTTTGTAAATAGTTATTTTCGTAAGCAATCTAAGGCTTGGGATATTTTAGGGTAGATAAACTTATAACCGCTTTCTTCTAGGCGTGTAGGTACGACTCTTTGGCCATATAATACTAAATCGGCCATTTCTCCCATCATCATTCTGAGCATGAATTCAGGTACTTTTAATATACAAGGACGAGATAGGGATGCAGCAAGCTCACGGCTAAACTCTGCATTCGTAACAGGATTGGGGGCCGTAAAATTATAAATACCATGACAGCTTTCATTGGCAATTAAATGTGCAATACCTTGCAGCATGTCTTCAAGATGTATCCATGACATATATTGACTACCATCACCAATTGGCCCACCTAAACCTAGTTTAAATGGCAACAGCATTTTTTGTAATGCGCCGCCTCTTTTGGTGATAACCACTCCTGTTCGTAAAATACATACGCGGGTTTTATCTGACTGGGCTTTCTTAGCTAAAAACTCCCAACGTTCGCATAATCTGTGGCTGAATTCATCGTGAGGGGATGAGAAGTTTTCATCAATAATGTTGTCTTCTTGACGACCATAAAAGCCTATTGCGGAGCCGCTGATGAGTAATTTGGGAGGGTTTTTTCCTGCGTTGATCAGTGTCACTATGTCTTCGGTGATTGACCAACGGCTATGTTCAATTTTATATTTTTGTTCATCTGTCCATTTTTTGTTTGCAATGGGTTCACCTGCGAGATTAATCACCACGTCATAGTCGTCTAAGTTAGAAAGATGTGTGAGTGAGGATAAAAAGTGAATTTTATGTCCAAGTATTTGTTCCGCCATGGCCACATTTCGGGTGTATACCGAGACGTCACAAGGACGCAGAATAGAGATAAGGCTTGAACCGATTAAGCCTGAGCCACCGGTGATAAGTATTTTCATAACGCCCTCAGAATAATGTTTATATTATCCATTTTTGTTGCACGACAAACATAAGGAAACAGAATCTGCAAAACGTAATGCGTGGGGTTTATCCACTTCTGCTTCGGCGTAGTTGACCCTAGGGTGTTCTGCCGCGATGGCAAGTACATCAGCGGTGAGTTTTTCAAGTAAAGAGAATCGATTATTTTCAACCAGCTTAATAATTCTTTTTGTGATGGTTTTGTAATTAAGAGCATCGTCCATTTCATCTGAATCTGTTGCCTGATCTGCGCGGTATTGTATTTTCACATTGATGACAACATCCTGCATATTCACAATTTCATCGTCGTTAATTCCAATGAAAGTCCGCAAGCGTAAATTTTTAATCCTAATTGTGGCGGGGTTTAGATTCATATCTTTCCTATATTTTTTTATTACGCGCTATAAAATACCATACAGATCTGCTAGTTTGCCCACAAGGTATTCGTTCAGAAACTTTATATGCAAATTAAATCTCAAACATCTGTCAAAATATTACTGATAATGGCTTCAATTGTCATCATCTTGGCCGGTGTCAAAGCCGCTAGCGCAATAGTCGTACCATTTTTACTATCCGTATTTATCGCTATGTCTTGCAGCCCTATTATTACTTGGGCTAATCAATATAAGCTACCCAGAGCCATAGCTGTAGTATTAGTCATACTTATTATAGTGGTATTTGGATTGATTTTGGCTGCATTAGTAGGCCAATCGATGAATGAATTTAGTCAAAACCTGCCCAAATATAGAGAGCAATTGGTTGAAGAATTTGCTTGGGTGATAGGTCAACTGGATAAGGTCAATATTATAGTTAATAAGGATGCTTTGATTTCTTATCTAGACCCTGGGGCCGCCATGAACATGGCAACTAACTTATTATCGAGCTTAGGCGGTGTGTTGACCAATTTTTTACTGATCTTACTGATAGTCGTGTTTATGTTGTTTGAGGCGGAATCAGTTCCCAAGAAAATTCATATTGCGCTGGATGATCCCAGTATGAAGATGCAGCAAGTTGACAAGTTTTTAGTTTCTGTTAAAAATTATTTAGCAATTAAAACATTGGTCAGTTTAGGCACAGGCCTAATCATTGGCCTATGGTTATATTTTTTAGGCGTCGATCACTTTTTGTTATGGGCAGTCTTAGCCTTTTTATTCAACTATATCCCCAACATTGGCTCTATCATCGCAGCTGTACCCGCTGTGCTATTAGCTTTTGTACAATTAGGCCCTGCCACTGCGGGTTTTACCGCATTGGGCTTTGTGGTGTCGAATATGGTGATGGGAAATGTTATCGAACCACGTTATATGGGGCGAGGTTTAGGCCTATCTACCTTAGTGGTTTTTTTATCTTTAATTTTTTGGGGGTGGTTGTTAGGTACGGTAGGTATGTTGTTATCAGTACCTCTTACTATGATTGTTAAAATTGCTTTAGAGTCGAGCCCAGATACTCGCTGGGTTGCGTTATTATTAGCCAGTGACACAGATGAAGCTGTGATTCAAAACGTTGAGGTTTTGCCTGAGGGGAAAGAGCAATAACTTCAAGCTTAAAGCATAGGAATAAGATTCTATTGTGTTTTGGTCAATATTAGACTCACTCACTAGACTGATGTTGAGTCCTAACTTGAGTAACGGGTAATAGACAGTTATGTAAATATATAATCCGATGAACACAGTAAAACGAGGTGATTAAGGCTTTGATGCTTTAGTTTTTGAAATTGTCGTATTAGGTTGACCAGGTCACAAGCAAAACAATTATTCCATTGGTCTTATAGAATATTTAATTGAGGGTTAATAAAATAGCCAGCAAGTCATGATGAACTTTACCTAGACGGTTACAGGAAATCCTCTAGTACTACCTTAAAAATGTCACCTTTGTTGTAATTAAGTAAAACGCTTAAAGTGTATCTTCGGCAGTGTGGATCACACTCGTAGGCTCAACTATTACTTCAATTTCTTGTTGAATTTCGATAACTTCATTTTCCTGAAGGTCTGTCATAAATGCACTGGGCAATACATTCACGCCTATTCTTTCCCCTAATTTGACTACAAAGGGTAACGTGATGGGCGAAAAAGGTAAGACCGCAAGCACTCCTAATCCTAGCCCACGAATAACATCAATAAATTGTTTATTCGCTTCTTCCATTTCCAATTTGCTGGCTCGGCCTTTAGTGAATTGCTGATAGGTGGACAGCATTATTTTCGTCTCTCGAGTTTCCTGAGCTAACCCTCGTTTAACGTTCAATAAACCGCGCTTAAGTGGTATAAGTGCTTTTCGTTTTGCAGCAGAATTCTGGCGCTTAATAGATTGGGTTAGCCTAATTATATAGCGCTTCAAAACGAGCCACCTTGGGGATTAAATTGTTTGATCCTAAAAGTCTTCATAAGCAGGACGTCAACCACCCTTATTTAAATATATTGATATAAAGTGAGCTGAAGATATGAGGTAATTATTATTATTTTGAGTTCTGACTACTCATAAAAATCACTATCTGTAACAAACTTCATAAAGCTTATTTGAGTATAGCAAGGATCAGCACTATACCAGTTTAATAGGACACACTAGGATTATGACTCTATGAAATTAACAAGTAGTCATTCTATGGGTGTTTTATGTTTGACTAAAGACTAGTCAACGTTTATTTATTAACATCATACGACCTTATGTAGCTTAATATTACGCCTTTTGTTATTGACTCGCTACTCACAGTTACTCTTGGGCTCGATTGTTAAACATAGTCTTCATCTGATTGGCAAAGGCAACAAACTTTTCTTTTATAGTGCGCTTTATTTTTATATCCAAACCACCAAACATGACTAATCCTTCAATTGTGAGGGTAGGAGCTTGGCGGGAGGCAATAGAAGGTGCAGAATTATCAATGCCACCTAAAATGCAAAAGGCTTTTGAAATAACATTAATGTCTTCTGGTACGGAGATATCGGTTCCGCCAAATAAACATAATATTTTTATGCTGACGTTCGGGGTAGTAAATATTGCATCAGTAAAGTCGATATCAGCCCCTCCGAATAGTGTAATAATTCTTATCTCTTGTGGCACTTTCCATTGACCGCTACGACAGGAACCACCGAGAATATTGACTATGGTCTCGGTTTCGTCGTTATCACTAGCTGCATAGTTGATATTAAACTGGCGTTCTTTTTGCGAGGTAAATTCAGAGTCAGTATTTTTTTCTAGATCGGCAGCTAAGTCGACTATCTCTTGATGGTTTTGACTGGCCATGGCTTGATCTAATCTGCGTTCAAATGCTTCATTAGAAATGACCCCATGACTGTAGTTATAAATCAGGGTATCGATCACTTCTTCACGTAAGGTTTCAATCGGTCTGTCTTCGAGTATTACGGCCATGTTTGTTCTCTATTTTTTAATTATTGATATTTTTGACAGGTAGAGCAGATACCATGCCACTTTAAAATTCATTGTAAATCATGGAGTTAAATTATTGTTGTGAGTTTCAATGTGAAGCATTGGGCACTTTTTAGTGATTTTCACACTTTAATAGGAAAAATCAAAGTGAGTTTAGCGCCGCCTAAATTACTCTGTTTGATTTCAAGCTGACCTTGGTAAGCAGATACCAAGTCTGCCACTACAGCCATGCCTATACCTTGGCCCTCTTTATAACTATCTAAACGAGTCCCTCTTTCTAACAACTGTTCACGCTTGTCTTTTGGTATGCCAGGGCCGTCGTCTTCAATATGTATCAGTAAGATATTGAGGCTAGTTTGCACCGAAAGAGTGACTTGCTTGAAGGCAGCTTTGCAGGCGTTGTCTAAAACATTACCCAATATTTCCATCAAGTCAGTGATGTCGCCGTGAAAGCCTAATGTATGATGCTGAATATCATGGGTAAGTGTTAAGTGTTTGTCAGCGTATATTTTGTTCATAGCGTTAAATAATTTGTCGACCACAGGCTTGATAGAAACGGCTTGCTCGAACGTACTAGAAGTGCCTGCTACGGCGCGTTTTAGTTGTCGCTGTATTTGCAAATTAATTTGACTAATAGGCTCTTTCGCTTGTTCTGGTAGCCCTGTTGTTCCAGATAACACTGCTAAGGGGGTTTTAAGGCTGTGAGCTAAATCGTTTAAGCTATTTTTGTAGCGACTTCGCTGTTGTTGTTCGGTATCTAATAAATTATTAATGCTAGTTTTGAGTTTTTCCAGTTCGGGTGGGTAGCGCTGATCAATGCGTTTGAGTTGGCCACTTTCAGCTTGGCGTATTTGCTTATTCAGTCTGCTTATCGGTAACAAAGCAGCGTTAAGACTTACCAATAACAATATAAGTAATAATAGCGCAATCAGCCCTAACCAATTCCATAAGGTATTGGCAAATTTACTTTTCTCGATATTAAATACTTGTTTATCTTGCAGAACATAAAAACTCACTGGTTGGTAACCTAAGGATGTTTCAAATTCGGCGGTATAAGCATATAAAAAGTAGTTGTTTTGCATCAAAAAATCTTCAATAAACACTTCAGCACCTATGACTGGTGCAAAAAAATCAGGTTGTTGCTGCCAATTGAGAGTAGAAAGTGATTGCCATAACACGCCATCCTGGGATTGAATAAAAGCGTACAAACCAGAATCTGGAATATTGAATTGTTCATTATATAGTTGTTCAGGCATCTGAGCTTGGCTAGCCTTGTTATCTAATTCAAATTCAGAGATTAAGGTTAAGCTTTGCACTCGCAGCTGTTGCAACATTGATTGGCTCAAACTGCCGTTGAAAGCTTGTTCTAAGGTTACCGCTGTAAGAGGAATGAAAATGAGCAACGCGAGCACCGCGGCAGCAAAACTCCTTAATCTAAGGGATAGGTTATGCACTAGGGTTTCTAATTACGTTAGAGCTCACGATTGATGCGATATCCACGGCCACGGAGTGTTTCAATAGGATTGATACTGCCATCAGGGTCAATTTTTTTACGAAGGCGTCCTACAAATACTTCAATTACATTACTGTCTAGGTCGAAGTCTTGATCATAGATATGTTCGGTTAATTCGGTTTTTGAAATCACCTTTTGAGGGGTAAGTAACAGATATTCTAATACTTTGTATTCGTATGCGGTCAGTTCAATGTATTGGCCGTTTACTGTTACTTCCTCACTCAGTGTATCGAGGCTGATAGGGCCTTTTTCGATTGTAGGGTGTGCTTTTCCTGCAGCGCGGCGAATGAGTGCATTAATTCGCGCCAATAATTCTTCGTTATGAAAAGGTTTGGTCAGATAATCATCTGCTCCTGCATCTAACCCTTCTACTTTTTCTTGCCATCTATCCCGAGCAGTCAGAATTAAAATTGGGCAACTTACATCATTTTTACGGGCTTTTTGGATCACTTCAAATCCATCGATAACAGGCAGTCCTATATCAATAATGGCTAAGTCATAGGTATGTTCTTGTAACAAAAACAACGCTTTTGCACCGTCATCTGCCAAGTCCACGCTATACCCATTTTTTTGCAGTAATATGTCAAGCTGGGTTAGTAAACGGCTATCGTCTTCTACTATTAATATGCGCATTGGGAGCCTATTTTTCCTTTATTTTTATGCAGACGATTTTTTCCAATATGACGAAAGATTATCTAATCCCTTTTCTTTTTTTACTCACTTTTCCTGATTTCTTATCAACATCAACAGACACAACCCGTCCAGATTTTTGCAGCACTTTGACTCGATATTTATTTTTACTTTGATCAACTTTTAACACTCTGCCGCTTACTTTTTGTTGCGCCTTTTTTGCGGCTTCAGACTTTGTTTTTGGCGCATTTTTAGAGTCTTGAGCATAAACCGTTATGCTGCTTAACGATATTGCTGTTAAACAAACAATTAAAAATCTAATGTAAGGATTCTGCTTCAAAACTCTGCTCTTGTTCGTTGTTGTTCATACCTAGTTTACCCCAATCATGAATTGACTTAAAAGTAATTGCTATACTTATCATTATATTTGGTGATGGGTTAAACATATATTTTACCTAGTAATCAATACGAATATACTTCTGGGGCTTATTTTGCCTAAAGGTCTGATAAATTTTTTCTTGAGTACGATACGTCACTTTATACCCCTCTAGTACCCGAATTTTATCGGTCTTGCGAGGTGTAACCACACATTTATCTCGTTTAACTGGGATATTATGGGAGTGATTGTTATTAACATACCCAATGTTATGCACTAAAGAACTACCAATCACAGCGCCTAATATCGCACCTAGACCTTTGTGATTTTTGTCGCTAGCGGCATGGCCAATCACACCACCTAAAACCCCTCCGACTATGGCTGAATTTTTATAATGGCGCCGACTATCATGGGACCGACGATAGGTTGAACGTATCTGCGCAGGTGCGCAGTATATTTGTGGTTGGTTTACTGTCATATACTTATAGACGGGAGTAATGTTAATAACTTTGGCTTTAAATTCACCACGGTTATGTTCATGATTACTTTGATACCTTCGGTCATGCTTAGCTTGCACTAAAGGAGAAATAGCTAAAAATAGTAGCACGCTTGTTATTAATAATTTCATGTGACGACTCCTGTTCAAAGTAGTGACAAGATTAATCTGTTAGGCCTGAATTTTAGCTGAATTGAATTTAAATGAACAAACACTCAAAATATGAGTGGGGTTTAGTTAATCTTTCTAAGAAACGTTAAGAAATTTAGATAAAGGGGGCGATGCTATGCCGATTATTCTTTGGTATGTGTAATTAGGTATAGACACTGGAAGGAATGCCACTTATTCGATTTAATTATTTTAAAAATCGACTTTTTTTCTCAACACTTTTGTCCTACCAGATTTCACTTTGCTATCAACCCGTTTTTTTTGTGAATTTCTGCTGGGTTTGGTTGCTCGGCGGGCTTTTTGCAGTTTACCCGCTTCCACGAGTACTTCAGTCAACCTGTCTATCGCATCCTGTTTATTCATTTCTTGAGTGCGATAGCTTTGGGCTTTTATTATCAATATTCCTTCTTGGGTGATCCGTTTATCTTTGCCTAAAAGCAGCGTTTGTTTTACATATTCAGGTAAAGCCGCCACGCGAATATCAAACCTTAGATGAATGGCACTAGAGACTTTATTCACATTTTGCCCACCAGCACCTTGAGCGCGCATCGCGCTTAAATCGATGGCAGGCATAAGTGATTCAATGTTAGGTGTGTAACTCATTGAAGGCTCGCTAACTATTTAAGGCAGTACTTTTTTATAAGGTTTCACACTTACCTTTCGATACACTCCAGCTAGTGCGTACGGGTCGGTGTCTGCCCATTTTTGAGCTTCTTCCAAACTACTAAATTCAGCAATCACTAGTGAGCCAGTAAAGCCAGCTTCACCGGGATCTTCACTGTCAATAGCGGGACAGGGACCGGCTACCAGTACTCGACCTTGATCAACCAATAGTTGAATGCGTTCTAAATGTGCCGCTCTTGTTTGTTTGCGAAGAGCTAGGCTGTTTTCAACATCTTCTGAATAAATGACATACCACATAGTGACATCCTTTAAGTTATAAAAAATATAAATAGCTACTTGTGAGTTGCCGCTTTCATTTGTTTCACAAAGTGTTTAAGTTTTTCTAGCATGGCATCTGGTTGGCTTAGATTTTCAGCAATAATATTCACTGTTGCTGAGCCAGAAATAGCACCTGCCGCACCCGATTGAATCGCATCTGCCACCTGCAAAGGCGTAGATATACCAAATCCAAGTAATGGTGGAGCCACTTTATATTGCGTGAGTTTGTCGATTAATTCACTGGCAGGGATGGTCACTGCTGTCTCGGTTCCTGTTACGCCAGCTCGACCCAGTAAATAAGTATAACCTTGGGATTTTTTACCAATTTCTGCAAAGGTTTCATCACTGGCATTAGGAGGTGCGATTAAAATTTGTTTAATACCTGTTTGCTCTGCAATGGCAATAAAACGGTCGGCTTCACGAAGCGGTACATCTGCTATCAGAATTGAATCGACCCCCGCTTTAGCTGCGTCTTGGTAGAATTTTTTGATACCACGTTTAAGCACAAGGTTGCTGTAAAGCAATAAACCAATAGGTATATCGGCATAAGATTCACGCACCTGGCGAATGATTTCAAAACAGTCATCCGTTTTGATATTATTCGATAGAGCACGAATACTGGCTTTTTGAATAGTAGGGCCATCAGCAATAGGGTCAGAATAAGGAAATCCTAACTCTAATGCGTCTGCACCCCCTTCAACCAACGCTTTGATGATATTCACTGAGGTGTGAATGTTGGGGTCGCCTACCATAACAAAGGGTACAAATGCGCCTTCTTGTTTGTTGTTAAGATGTTTGAACATATTCGCGTAACGGTCAACGGAATTAGTCATGATCTTGATCTCCTATAATGCTACGGACATGCTCTAAATCTTTGTCTCCACGTCCTGATAGGTTTACCACAATAATGGTGCCATCTTCTGCTTCATCCGCCATGTTAAGCGCGTGTGCAATCGCGTGCGCAGACTCAAGTGCTGGAATAATGCCCTCCTTTTGAGACAGAAGCTTAAAGGCATTGAGTGCTTCGTCGTCGGTGACAGACTCATACTCGGCACGACCAATATCATACAAATGAGCATGTTGTGGCCCAACAGCGGGGTAGTCGAGTCCGGCAGATACTGAATACGATTCTTCAATCTGACCGTCGTTGTCTTGCATGATATAACTATATGCGCCGTGTAAAACACCTGTAGTGCCTTTACCAATAGCTGCGCCATGTTCTTTGGTATGCACCCCTTTACCAGCCGGCTCAACACCAATTAATCGTACGCTAGGCTCATCAATAAAATCAGCAAACATACCAATTGCGTTTGAACCGCCGCCGACACAAGCAACAAGTGCATCCGGTAAACGCCCTTCTTTAGCCATAATTTGTGCGCGGGTTTCTTCACCAATCATGCGATGAAATTCACGGACAATCGTTGGGAACGGATGAGGGCCTGCCGCTGTGCCTAGTAAATAATGAGCTGTGTCATAGTTAGCGGACCAGTCGCGCATGGCTTCGTTAACCGCATCTTTTAATGTGCCAGAGCCTGAATTAACCGGGATTACTTTTGCGCCCATTAAGCGCATTCTAAATACATTGGGTGCTTGGCGCTCCATGTCTTTGGCACCCATATAAATACGTGCTTTTAAACCCATTAATGCACAAGCTAATGCTGTGGCGACCCCATGTTGCCCTGCACCTGTTTCGGCGATGACTTCAGTTTTACCCATTCGCTTGGTTAACAGTGCTTGGCCTAATACTTGATTGGTTTTGTGAGCACCGCCGTGTAATAAGTCTTCACGTTTGAGGTAAAGCTTTACTTTGGGATTATTGACTAAGTTTCTCGTCAATGTCATGGCTGTGGGGCGACCCGCATAATCCTTTAATAAACCCATAAATTCAGCCTGGAATTCTGGATCCTTCTGGGCATCGATAAATACTTGCTCGAGTTGGTCGAGTGCAGGGATCAGCAGCTCGGGTACATACATACCGCCATAGTCACCAAATTTACTGTCTAAATGATTCATCTTTTTCTCACTTTAAAACTGTTTTTTGCTCGCTAACGTTAACTCGCAGCTGCTGTTAATACTCTCTAAGCTGGTTAAAAGCCTGATTAATTTTATCTTGCTGCTTAATACCTGGTGCGCTCTCTACACCAGAATTTAAGTCAAGCATTGCGACCTGTAAATTAGCCGCTTGTTTAACATTGCTTGGGGTGATGCCGCCGGCAAGAACAATGTTGGACTTGTCGGTTATCTCATCTAACAGTTGCCAACTAAAAGCTTGGCCTGTGCCACCTGATTGTTCACCGACTTGGCAATCTAATAGAAACAAGTCAACGCCAGTTTCATCTAAAGTAGGTAAGGTATCTTTGACACCTTTAGCTAACCAAATTTGACAATGGGTAGGTAGTTTATTACGTAAACTGTTGATGTAAGTTTGCTGCTCTTGACCATGCAACTGAACAGCCGATAATTCCAAAGCTTGTGCGTATTTCACCACCAGTTCAATAGGAGCGTCAACAAAAACACCTACATATTGAAATGGCACAGCATAAGTGATTTGTTTGGCTTGCTCTAAGGTCACAAAACGTTTGGATTTTTCGGTAAATATCAGACCCGCAAAACTAGCTGGGCTGTCCTTAACTAGCTTGGCACCGCTTAAACTCGTTGTGCCACAAACTTTTACTTTTCCGTACACCAATTGTTTTGCTGCTAATTCGATATCCTTTTCACCCATTAATGAACTACCTACCAAAAATGCATTAACAAGTGGTGCTAATCTGCGCACATCTTGATGGGTATAAATACCGGATTCAGAGATGATCACATGTTCATGTTCAGCATGTTGATTAATCAGAGGAACCAAACGCTCAGTTGTGGCGAGATCGGTACTCAGGTCTCGCAAGTCGCGGTTATTAATGCCGATGATTTTGGCTTTCAACGCACAGGCTCTGAGTACTTCTTGTTCGTTACTGACTTCGGTTAATACGTCGAGTTGGTATTGCTCGGCAAGTGTTGCTAGTGCTGTATATTGTGTGTCATCTAATACCGACAACATCAGTAGCACCGCATCAGCTTTATGGTGGCGGGCTAAATAGATTTGATAAGGTTCAACAAAAAAATCTTTGTTAATAACAGGCTGTTTCATCCGAGTTCTAATATATTCTAGATACTCAAATTTACCTTGAAAATATTTCTCATCCGTTAATACCGATATACAGGCAGCAAAAGGACTGTAAGCTTGAATGATTTCATCTAAGTCAAAGTTTTCACGAATTAGCCCTTTAGACGGTGACGCCTTTTTACATTCTAATATAAAGGCAGCATTGGGCTGCGCCAATGCATCATAAAAACTTCTGTCTGAGAGTGTTAAATCATCAATAAAACTTGCTAACGGTAAATCAATTTTGCGTTGAGCGATTTCTTGTTTTTTGTCTAGGACGATCTTTTCTAATACATTGGCCATTTTTAGTCACTTTGTCCTTTATAGATTTTGGCTGATGGAAGCCGACAATTTAATCGTGGCTAACGGACGTTGCTGCTGCATAGCATTAATTGCCATTTCAGCCCCTTGCGCATAGGTTTGAACCTTGCCACATAGTTTTAATAAAGCCGCTGTATTCATCGCCACCGCAGCTTGATGGGCTGCTTGGCCTTTGCCTAAAAGCACATTTTCAATGAGGATTTTATTTTCTTCCGGCTCGCCACCTGTAATGGCATCTAACGGATAATGTGCAAGTCCAAAATCAGTCGGAGAAACACTGCTTTGTGTTAACTGGTCGCCATTCACTTCCACTACTTGGGTATTGCCATGTAAGGCAAACTCATCTAATCCGCTGCCATGCACCACCAAGGCTTTTTGATAACCTAATAACTGCAAGGTTTTTGCGAAGGGTAACAGCAATTCTGGCGCATAAACGCCAATGATTATATGACTAGGACGAGCCGGATTCACTAAGGGACCCAGTAAGTTAAATAAGGTGCGAGTTTTTAATGTGGTGCGCACTGGCATCGCATGGCGAATACCCGAGTGATAGTTTGGCGCAAACAAAAAGCACAGGTTTGAAACGTCGAGACATTGACGCGCGGTGTCTGGTGACATGCTTAATTCTACGTCGAATGCTTTGAACAAATCAGCTGAGCCAGATTTACTC
>Ga0209712_10002281_pt1 | contig 15888 bp, 12 predicted proteins | sample ArcOceMetagenome_FD_187443 | JGI IMG/M metagenome (GOLD analysis project Ga0209712, IMG submission 187443) | Marine eukaryotic phytoplankton communities from Arctic Ocean - Arctic Ocean - Greenland ARC118M Metagenome (SPAdes) (version 2) | ecosystem: Environmental > Aquatic > Marine > Oceanic...
TTTCAAACCTTTTATTGAAAACTCTAATGCAATTTCTGAAGCAAAGACATTAACATTATTTAAGTCGATATCAGCTTGTAAAATGACATTACCATTTTCATTCTCAATTGGATTAATTCTTGGTTCTACATTGTTAATTTCATAACCAAAATCGATGACACTTAGTTTTGGAGTAACTTGAGCAAATTTCAAATTTAGGGCCTTACTAACTTTATTCAGTAGATCATCAGCACTGCCTGTTACGTACTTTTCTACATTATCTTCACTATAAACAATAGGAGTATCAAGTGAAAAACTATAAGGATCTACATTCAAATTCAAATTATTCATAAATGTTCTAAATTCTTTTAATAAAAATATATTCCATTTAGTTTCAGTTCTTGTATAAACAAGAATATCAGGATTGGCTGCTGCAAAACTAGTTTGAATTGAAAACAAGAATATAAAACCGATAATAATCTTATTCATCTTTTTTTCCTTCATTCTTACTTTGACCGAGTTTTTTTAAATTTAATTCTTTTATATTTGATTTAATAACTAGATGTCCTGAACTCTTTACATCCAAACCTACTGGTTCTAATTGAACCCCAGGAAAGCTTAAATGAGGAGTTAGATCTAGCTTTGGAATATCTTTTAGAAGTGGTACCAAGTCCTCTTGAACAATTTTGGCAACACCCTTTTCAACTAGTCCACTCATACTTTTATATGGATAGCCGTATGTATTCTTAAATTTAAAATTACGAGTTGGATCAAAAGCAATTAGTTCTAAATAAGTTTTACCATCTACTTTTGATATCGCTGGCATAAATTTAATTTCAATTGGAAACCAAATTTTGCCACCTTCAATTAGGCCACCAATTTGATTCGAAATCCAACTTCCTATACCATCTGATTCTAGCTCATCAAATGAGACAATAACTTCAGCAACCGCGACAATACTATCTTTTGTGTGAGTAACAATTCTCTTTAAAGATCTACTCTCTTGCATATCAATTTCAATAGGTCTGTTATTAAGACTTACTCTTGTATTATCCGCAACTGCTTCAAAACGTCTTTGATAAGTAGCATTCAAAAGGTTTTCATCTACATAATGTACTTCTTTCTTTCCATTCTCTAAATGCAGGTGAACTTTATCTATATAAACACCTTTCATATTTGCAGCACTACTTACGATCTCTTGAATAAGCTTCGTTTTAGAGGCCACCTTTAAAGCTGCATTTAACATTGGCTCACTTAGAGCAACAGCAATATCATAGTTTTTGGCTTCTTCTTCATTAAATTTAGGAGCTGTTAACTTCCCTTTTCCTCTTCTGAGACTATTCCCAAGCTTCCATTTAACATTATTCATAGAAAATTCACTATTAAAGTTAACACTCAGGTTTTTACCGTTTTGAGCAACTGTACTAAGGTAAGTAATATTATAGCTTGCATGTGAGATGATATCTCTTAGCACACCTTCAAGCTTCTGCATGAAAGTAGGTTCCACTGGTATCGGTTTATAACTTCTAGAGGCGACATATGTATTATCAATCTTATTTGTATATATATCCCTACTATATTTCTTTTTGATATATTTAATTTTTGCTTTTTGGCCAAGCCCTAATGAACTTAAGCTGAGAGGTTTTTCTTTTATAATTTTATTATCTTTCCCTAAAGTATGATAACTAGTTTTAATATTTCCAAACGTTTTTATTATATCTTTATTAGATTCATAATCAACGAGAGCTATAGTCGTTTTTAAATTATCCAGTTTTGAAAGAAATTCTTTATTAAGAATATTTGTTAAGTCTTTTGCTACAAAATCTCCGGCAAACCCAGCTAACAGACCAGCTAGTTTATCCTTATCTTCTAAAATTGCCTCTCTAAGTCCTGAGAGATCTGCTTCTAGAACTTCACCATCAATTGAAACGAGAAGAGGTGGTAAGTTAAATTCTTCAAAGTTAAAGTCAAGTGCTGCAGAATCATAATTGATTCCATATTTATTATATAGCTTCTTATCTTTATAAGACTTTGGCTCAACCAAATTACTAACAAAGTTATCAAGCTTAATCTCAACCTTATCGCCAATAACCTTTACATTAACAACAGCAGCAATATCAATCTTTGACCCTCTTTTAAGTCTGATTGAATAGTTCTCTATTTTCCCATAAAGATTTTTCTTTTTATCGCATTTCCAATCTTTTAATTCACACAATTCTAAGTAATCACCTGAGATATTTAAACTATTTAGTGAAAGCCTAATATGAGCGCTAAAGTTAGACTTACTTCCCTCTACTCCAATTCTTAAACTATCTGAAACGAGCTTACTTTTCACATGTATTGGTGACCAATTAAAAAAGAATATGAAATCCTCATTTTGATTTAACGGTACAAATTCATTTATACTAGTAATGATTGGATTTTGATTGAAGCTATCTACATTTACTCTTTCAAATATAGGTCCACCTTCAACAATAATCTCACTTATCTTTTCTTTATTAGTTGAAGATTGAAGAGCAGAGTTTAATAAACTCTTTAAGCCTTTATTCGTTAAATTTAATGAAAGGTGCTGAGCACTAGCAATTGAAACTAATAAATTAGATATGACAAAAATCGAAAAGATTGATTTATTCAAATTAAACATAGCACTCCCTTACATATATATAAGCAAGGACGATGCCAGAACAGATGCATCTAAGTACCCGTTATCAGATTTTAATTACAAGAAATACAATACGAAGTCTAAGCAATGTATAGGATATGGACACTTTTTAATTCTTTGGAAGATTAAAGGTATTTGATCTTAGTTACAGATTCATCACTTTGACCATTAGATAATGTTCTAGTTTTAACCTTAAGTTTTACTTTAAAACTACCAGAGTTAGACACACAAACTAGCTTATCACTTCTAAGACAATAGAGATTTAAGCAATAATTAGTACCAATTGAGATTCTTTCACATTTTGCATTTTTTTTAAATTCTACTTTCTCAATAGTTTCACTCACTGTAGAGGCAAAACAAAGAGTACTAAATAATAGAAGCCCGAAAATTAGAGATGTTTTCATATATTTCCTTTTGATTTTTTACTCTTATACGTTAAAAGATTCTAACATGTGAGGTCATTGAACATTTTACAAGAGTAAATAGAAGGCCGCAAATATTCTAGCGGCCTCAAATATTACTAAATTACTTTAATTCAAAACGGTCCAATTGCATTACTTTTGACCAAGCTTTTGCAAAATCACGAACAAACTTCGTTTTCCCATCATTTGCTGCATAAACTTCAGCCACTGCTCGAAGTTCAGTATGAGAACCAAATATTAAATCAACTGGAGTTGCTGTCCACTGAAGAACTCCTGATGCTCTGTTAATTCCTTCATAAACACCCTCTTCATTTGCAGATTTTCTCCACTTTGTAGACATATCTAAAAGGTTTACAAAAAAATCATTTGAAAGAGTTCCTGGAGTCTTTGTTAATACACCATGCTTTCCTTCTACATTTGCAGAAAGAACTCTCATTCCACCTATAAGAACCGTCATTTCAGGTATTGTTAAGCTTAATACATTTGCCTTATCTACAAGCATTTGAGCTGGAGATAGTAAGCTTTCTTGTGAATAAAAGTTTCTGAATGCATCTGCACTTGGCTCAAGATTAGAAAAAGATTCTACATTTGTTTGAGATTGAGTTGCATCAGTTCTACCTGGTTTGAACGAGACATTAACTTTTAAACCAGCACTTCTAGCTGCTTTTTCAATTGCAGCTGCACCACCAAGAACGATTACATCCGCAAGTGATACTTTTTTATTGAAGTTCTTTTTAACTTTTTTAAGTTTATCTAAAACTCTTTTTAATTGAGTAGGATTATTTACTGCCCAGTCTTTTTGAGGAGCGAGTTGAATTCTTGCACCATTAGCTCCTCCACGCATGTCTGTATTTCTAAAGGAAGAAGCTGAAGCCCAAGCTGTTTGTATCAACTCAGAAGTTGAAAGCCCTGAATTTAAAATATCTTTTTTAATTCTAGCAATGCCGGCTGAACCAATTAAAGAATGATTTACAGCTGGAACTGGATCTTGCCAGTTCATGATAATTTTTGGAACATCTTTACCTACATATCTAGTACTTGGTCCCATATCTCTATGAGTTAATTTAAACCAAGCTTTTGCAAAGGCTAACTCAAATTCTTTAGGATCTTCCTTAAAACGTTCAGCAATTTTTCTATACTCAGGGTCAACTTTTAGGGCCATATCAGAAGTTAACATTATTGGGGAAGTTGATTTCCTTTTAACATGAGCATCACGAACGACACTTTTTAAAGCTCCATTTTTTGGAATCCACTGAGTTGCACCAGCAGGACTTTGTGTTTTTTCCCAATCAAAATCAAGAAGATTAGTTAGATATTGATGAGTCCACATCGTTGGAGCTGACGTCCAAGCACCTTCAAGACCACTTGTTACAGTATCTTCAGAATGCCCTTTTCCACATTTATTTTTCCAACCAAGTCCTTGCTCTTCAACTCCAGCAGCTGCTGGTTCAGCACCAACACACTTTGAAGGTTTATGTGCACCATGAGCTTTTCCAAATGTATGACCACCAGCAATTAGCGCTAAAGTCTCTTCATCGTTCATTGCCATTCTTGCAAAATTTTCTCGAATATCTGCTGCTGAAGAAAGTGGGTCATGATTACCGTTTGGTCCTTCTGGATTAACATAAATAAGTCCCATTCGAGTAGCACCATGAGGTCTTTTTAGTTTTCTTTTTCCTTTATAATCTTTTTTTGAATAATCTTTTCCATGATGATGACGGTTAGATTCTAACATTTTTGTTTCTGGACCCCAGTAAACAAGATCTGCTTCCCAATCATCTGCACGGCCACCAGCAAAACCAAGAGTTTTAAATCCCATTGATTCCATTGATACATTACCAGCAAGAACCATTATATCGGCCCATGAAAGTTTACGTCCGTACTTAGCTTTTACTGGCCAAAGAAGACGACGCGCCTTATCTAGATTTCCATTATCAGGCCAACTATTAAGTGGCTCAAAACGTTGTTGTCCGCCTCCAGCTCCTCCGCGTCCATCTGTAACCCTGTATGTTCCAGTACTGTGCCAAGCCATTCTAATAAAAAACGGTCCATAATTTCCCCAGTCTGCAGGCCACCAATCTTGGGTTGTAGTAAGTGCTTTTGTGATATCTTTTTTTACCTCATCTAAATTTACTTTTTTAAATTCTTTAGCATAATCAAATTTATCTCCATATGGATTTGACTCATCAGCATGTTGTCTTAGAGGTCCAAGATCTAGCCTTTCAGGCCACCAAAAACTCATAGGCTTTGCAATTCCATCTTGAGTAACTTTTGAATTTTCAGTATCTTTTGAAGCACATCCAACTATTGTTAAAGATATACTAAACAAAAAAGCTGAGACTAATACGTGTTTAAACATAAAACTTCCTTTTTTAGTTGTTTTTAATGACGAAAGTGTAAATTAATCGAGATTATAAATCTATTAGATAAAAACTATCGACAGGATAGATTTTACTTATTACAGGTGTGGTGCAACAAGTCACAATCATTTCCAGCCTTGCTTCCACTCTTTTTCATTTTTTAATTCTTTATAATCAATTTGGTAGGTTTTATTTGTTAGAACAGCTGTCAGAATAACAAAGTCAATTATTTGATAGTCATCATCATTAAGTTTTACGTAACTGACTACAAAGTGCTTCTCTTTCTTGGCTGGCTTAGTAGCTGTCCACTTACTGTTATTAAGTTTCTTTCTATTGGGAAAGTTAGATTTGTTTATAATTTCGCTCATAATTAAATGATTATATTATGAGTTCTGATAAAAATATATTAAATTTATGATATTTTTATTGTACAAAATGTTTAGTTGAATAGAGATTTTTCTTTACCAAGACAGCTAAAAATTGCAATATAAACCGACTATTCCCATACAATTTAACGAGGTGCGCCTGTGTCATTAACACACGATTCTAATTTCTGTAATTTTGTCTCTCCTCTGAGCGGAATTCTAGTTCCAATTGAGTCAATACCTGATCCAGTTTTTGCAGGAAAAATGGTTGGAGATGGAATAGGAATTGACCCTACAGACAATATGCTAAGAGCACCAATTGACGGCGAAGTGATACAAATTCACTCTTCTTTACATGCAATTACAATTCGTTCAGATATCGATGGAACTGAAATTCTCATGCATATTGGTATTGATACAGTGAAATTAAAAGGTGAAGGCTTTAGTGCAAAAGTAAAAGTTGGAGATAAAGTAAAGACCGGACAAGATCTAATTGAATTTGATATGGATCTTTTAGCTGTTAAGGCAACTAGTCTAATCACTCCTGTTCTTATATTAAATGCAGACAAAGAAATTTTAACTACAGATGATACATTTGTTAAATCTACAAATAATATCATTATTAAATCTTCTCTACTAAATTCAAATAAAAGTAATAGTGATGATGATAACCAGAGCAATGAAACTGAAAGTACTAGGCAGTTTACAATAACAAATGAAACTGGACTTCACGCAAGACCTAGTGCCGTTATTGCAAGTGCAGCCAAAAAGTTCAAATCCAATATAAAAGTAATTAAATATCCAGGAGAAAACTCGGCCAATGCTAAAAGTGTTGTTGGGATAATGGGACTGGAAATACAGAAAAATGAAAACATTGTACTTGAGGCCCAAGGTTCTGATTCAAAAATAGCAGTTGAGCATTTATCAGAGATTCTTGAGATTGGTTTTCATGAGCACGAAGAAAAAAGCAATCCTATCAAAACAAAAGTTACTCTAGCAAATGAAGATGAAAATACTCTTGCTGGTATCCCAGCTTCTCCAGGTCTGGCCGTTGGAAATATTTTTCAAATAGCGAGTTCTGAAATTGAAATTGAAGATATAAAATCTGAAGTTTCCGTTGAAAAACCTAAATTAGAAAAAGCCCTTAACGAAGCGATCGCTGAATTAGATAGTTTAAGATCGAAGTTAACGAGAGAAGGTAGTGGAGAAAGAGCAGCAATCTTTGGAGCTCACCTAGAACTTCTTGATGATCCAGATTTAATTGAAGAATGTATGGATATAATTGCTACCGGAAGGTCAGCGGAATTTGCTTGGAAAGTTTCTTATTTGTCACATGCTAATAGATTAAGTCAGTTAACAAATGAGTTATTTGCAGCACGTGCAACTGATCTAAAAGATGTTGGTCGAAGAGTTCTTAAAATTTTAGTAGGCGCTGTTGATCAAAAAATAGATTTCCCAAAAGACGCTATTTTAATTGCTGAGTCTCTCACTCCTTCAGATACAGCAAACTTAGACAAGTCTAAGGTTTTAGGTTTTGCTACAACTACGGGTGGAGCAACTTCTCATGTTGCTATTTTAGCAAGGTCTTTAGGTATACCAGCAATAGCTGGAGTAAACACTAAAGCTCTTGAGCTACATGCAGGAACACAAGTGATTCTTGATGGTGATAATGGTGTTATAAAATTAAATATATCAGCAGATGATATATCCCAAATAAAATCAAAACAACTGGAACATGATAAAGAAAAAGCACTAGCTCTTGAGCAGGCTTTTGACTTGGCGAAGACAACCGATGGAGTTGAGATTGAAGTTGCAGCAAATATCGCGGGTCCAAGTGATGCTGCAGATGCACTTAGTCTTGGATGTGATGGTGTCGGGCTATTAAGATCAGAATTTTTATTCCTAGAAAGAAAGTCAGCTCCTACAGAAGCTGATCAGTTACAAACATACCAAAAAGTTGCTCATGCATTAACTGATGATAAAGGCGGGCGTAAATTTATTATCAGAACTTTAGATGTAGGAGGAGATAAACCTCTTGCATATATGCCAATACCTGAGGAAGAGAATCCCTTCCTAGGAGAAAGAGGAATAAGAGTAAGTTTAAATAATCCTGAAATTTTCAGGGAACAACTAAGAGCAATATTAAGAATTAAACCCATTGAACAAGTTCGTATAATGTTTCCGATGGTAAGTACTATTACTGAACTACGTGAAGCAAAGAAAATGTTAAAAGAAGAGCAAGACAAGCTTGGCATTAAAAATGTCGAAGTTGGAATTATGATTGAAGTTCCAAGTGCAGCTTTAATGGCAGAGCAATTAGCGGCGGAAGTTGATTTTTTCTCAATTGGTGCAAATGATTTGACTCAATACACACTTGCCATGGACCGTGGTCATCATAAGCTTGCAGCTTTAGCTGATGGTCTTCATCCAAGTATTTTAAGATTAATTAAAATCACATGCGATGGAGCTAAAAAGCACGGTAAATGGGTTGGAGTATGTGGAGGTATTGCAAGTGATCTTCCAGCTGTTCCTGTTCTTATAGGGCTTGGTGTAACGGAATTAAGTGTAAGTGTTCCAGTTCTTCCAATGGTTAAGGCACAAGTTAGAAAACTTTCACATGCAGATTGTATTGAGTTAGCAGATAAAGCTATCAATTTAGAAACAGGTAAAGAAGTTAGAGAGTTAGTTAACTCTTTAAACATATAAATCTCTATAAAGGTTAAAAATGAATTCAGCGTTCGCATTATTACAAAAAATCGGGAAGTCTCTAATGCTTCCAGTATCAGTTCTACCAATCGCAGGTATTTTACTAGGTATCGGTAGTGCTCAGTTTGGAATTCTCCCAGTTGCTGTATCTCAGCTTATGGCAGAATCAGGTGGTGCGATTTTTGGTAATATGTCTCTTATGTTTGCTATCGGTGTCGCTCTTGGTTTAACTAAGAATGATGGTGTCGCCGCTTTAGCAGCAATGGTAGGACAAGTGGTTCTCCTTGCAACTTTAGGTGTTATGGCCTCAGTTCTAGGTGTAGAGACAGTTAGTGTAATGGGAATTAAAACAATTAAGACTGGTGTCTTTGGTGGTATCGCAGTTGGTGCAGTTGCGGCATACATGTTTAATAGATTTTATAAAATTGAATTACCACCGTATTTAGGTTTTTTTGCAGGAAAAAGATTTGTACCTATTGCAACTTCATTTGGAGCAATAGTTCTTGGAGTTTTACTAAGTGTGATATGGCCACCTATTGGGGCGGCAATACACACCTTCTCAGAGTGGGCAGTAAATGGTGATCCTAAAACAGCATTTACAATTTATGGTGTGATTGAAAGAGCGTTAATTCCTTTTGGCCTTCATCATATATGGAATGTTCCATTCTTTTTTGAAACAGGATCTTTCACAGACCCAATAACCGGAAAGATTGTAACTGGAGAACTAGCAAGATTCATTTCAGGAGATCCAACAGCTGGTAATTTAGCAGGTGGATTTTTATTTAAAATGTGGGGTCTTCCAGCAGCAGCAATTGCAATTTGGCATACGGCTAAACCAGAAAACAAAAAGAAAACAGCTGGAATAATGATCTCAGCTGCTATTACTTCATTTGTTACAGGGATTACTGAACCAATTGAATTTGCATTTTTATTTGTAGCTCCAGCTCTATACGCAATTCATGCCGGACTTGCTGGATTAGCATTTTTAATTTGTATCACTTTAGGTGTTAAACACGGGACAACTTTTTCTCATGGATTAATTGATTATATTTTATTATTTCCAAAGTCGACTAATGGTTTATGGTTATTAGTTCTTGGACCACTTTATGGGCTTGGATATTATGGAATATTTAGATTTGTTATAACTAAATTAAAACTAGCAACTCCTGGACGAGAAGAAGCGACTGAGGAGAGAAGTGAGAGCTCAGGTGAGTCTTATGGCATGGGTCATGATCTCGTTATGGCCTTCGGTGGAGCAAATAATATTAAAACACTGGACGCTTGTATAACTCGTCTAAGAATAGAACTAAATGATGTAAAACTTTGTAAGCAAGATAGATTAAAGTCTCTTGGTGCAGCTGGTGTTGTTATTATTGGAACTGGTGTTCAAGCAATCTTTGGAACAAAATCAGACAATTTAAAAACGCAAATGGAAGAGTTTATTCAACAAGGTCCAAAGGTCGCTCCCCCCAAAGTATTAACAAAGACTCCAAATAAAATAAATATTAAAGCCGTTATAGAATCTTTGGGTAGTGGCGCTAATATCTTAGAAGCAGACACATGCGCTGCTACGAGACTGCGTTTTAGTGTAAAAGATCAAACAAAAATCAATAAGAGTGAATTAATATCTGAACTAGGTAATAGAATTATTTTTCTAGACCAAGGAATTGTTCAAATCATTATAGGATCTGATGTTTCTAGCTATATAGATAAAATAAAAAGAATAGCTCCAAATTCAATTTCAATATCTTAAAATTGACTAGTTTTCCAGCGAGAACTTCACATGCGAGTCGATATTATTTTTAATTGCTTAGCATCCATGCTTATCTTTCCCATTTAATTCTCCATGTATTTAGTACGTGATGATTGTAATCTTAATGCGTTAAGTAGGACATAATCGTCTAATCTATATACATCCCTATATTTCTTTCAACTTAAAAAATTCAGAACTCTATAAATGTTAAGCTATATCATTCCGTGCAACCATAATAAATGAGGTAATATTGAAAAGTATCTTTAGTCTTAAATTAATCTTAGTCCTAATAACACTTTCAGTGAACTATGCTTTTGCAACTCAGTGTAAGAAGGTTGGAGGTTTAAAAACTATTACGACTGAAGTATTCAAATGCCCGGATGGCTCCATAAGTTTTGATCAGCTAGATAGCTCTAGTTATGAAGGGAGATGTGGTCAAACAGCTGCAGTAAACTCCGTTTATTCTTATTGTAATAAAACTTTCTTTGAACCAAGTCAAAACTTACTTTTTTTTTCAGATATGACCCCAGGAACTAGGCCAGATACAATGGTTGCAGGTTTAAATATGCTAATGCTTCACGGTTCATGCGAGACTGGTAGGTGGAAACATTATTACAGCTCTAATAGGTGGGATTTCTTCAAAAGACTTGTGTACGCTACTAAAAAAGTGAATAACAAACTTCGACCTCTACCCGTTCTAATTAAGCCTAGTAGAAGCCAAAGTACACTTCACTGGGTAACAGTTGTAAGTGTAGAAGGTTTTGATACAAAATTAGAAAACAAATTTAATAAAGAAATTATAAAAATAGGTTTTTCTTATCAGAATTTACTAGATTTATTTAGAGATCCCAAATTTAATCCTATGTTAAGTAAAGGCTGTAAAGTTCGATATAACCAATATGGAAGTTCATATTCTGACACTTGTGAAAGATTCGCTGATAAAGCAAGTGGTGTTAATGACTCATGGTATACTTCAGCTTATGGTGAGTATAATTACATAAAGTTTGTGAAGTAACTTTTCTTATAAAGATCGGTAATAAGCAGATTTTATATCGGTCTTAACATATGGATTTTTAACCTTTGCTCGACTCTCTAAGCTCTTCAGGAAGTCTAATACTAAAATAAGCTCGTTCTGTTTCCATAATCGAGATTGAGTCAGGATTTGATTGTCGTACTTTGAAGGTTTTGGCTTCTTTTGAATAAATGCGGGGTCAGAAATTTTGACCATATGAGTTTGAAGAAAATAAAACAATCCTCTTAAAGAATCAAAGTCTGGATCTAGATCTATAAGCTTAGAGTAAAAAGCGTTCATTTTCTTAAAGCCAAATAAATTTGCCATCTCAAAGTTATCTAATTTATTCTTCTCCAAAACTTCTTCAAGCATACTTTTAGAAATTTCTTCTCCGTCAAAGTTTACGGCCAGTTTAGTCATTAAGTTATAAAAGTTAGTGCAAGTTGGTTCAACAAATTCTATAATTTGCTGTTTAGCTTCGAAACTTAATCTCACTTTTTTATAACTTGCAAAGAAGTCTAGAAGCTTGTCGTATTCCCAAAAAGCAGGTGCATCTATTTTAATAACATTTACATTATCTTTCTTCGCTAATTTTTTAAATAGATCATCATTTTTTTCAAAGAATAAAAATAAAAATCGATTATCAAGTAAAAGCTCATCCGTTTGTAAGATATCTTTAATCTCTTTTGAAATTTCTTCGGATTTTGTAATACAAAATGAATCACTATTTCCAAAAAGCCCAAGGCTTTTAAAGTTATCATCTATCCATGTGGTAGTGATTTCTTTTCCTTGAAAAGTAACGAGTGAATTATTCTCAAAGAGACTCTTATCAAATGATTCTTTAATCATAGAGTTTATTATTGGATCAAATGAATAGAAAAGGTTTAACCCTGTATTCGAAGCTGAAATACCCTTTGGTGTATTTTTAACAAAGTCCCATATTTTCCATTTAGAAAGCATATAAAATCATCTCCCTAAAAGATTGAGAAGCTGACCTGGCCATAGCAAAGAGGGAATTTCTCTGAGCTCCTAAGTTTTGTGAATGATTAACACTTGAAGCATCTCCAGTTAAAAACTCTCTCGTAAAACTTGCTGAAATGGGAATTGTTTCTTTAAATATTATTTTTGAACTAATAAACTCTTGTTTTCCCAAATTAGACTTTAAAAGATTAATTTCTTCTTTTGAAGGTTTCTTTATTACAATGACACGAAGTCTTAATGATAATGTATTCGTTGCGGGAATTGCAAAATCCCCTCTTTTACTACCAAGGTCTGAGCCAGCTATATTTTCAACTGATCTAGGATTCGTTGCAAGTCTAGATTGTTTTCTAGAATCTTGTGATTCAATTATACCTATCAATGTGGCATCTGAATTTGCGTTACCGCCTTGTGCTTTTAGACCCTTAAAGCCAGAAAGCATTTTATAAACTTCTTTAGTAAATGCAGGTGAAACATTTGCAAAGTTACTTTGGTTATAAAACATTGGAACTGATATAGAATTAATTCCATATTGATAAAAAGGATTATCTAGGGTTTGAAACCTATAATCTGCGCAAGAACTGCTAAAAAGCATAATAAATATAAAAGAGCTAAGATATTTCATACTATATAGCTATCTAATATCCCTGAAACAGACAAGAATTATATAACTAACACTAAGCATTAATGTTTTTTATATGCTAAAAGAATTAATGAAAAAAATGAAGTCATTAGCGGAGATCTTATCATCTTCAAAGTCTGATGAAGAAGTCTATTCAAGTGAGAATAAAAAGCGCTTTTGGAGGGCAAAGAAGGGCTATTACTCACGTGATCCACACCTGTTTGACTTCATTCACCTTGTAAAGTCATGGGAAGCTATTGTTGGAAAGATGCTGGCCGAAAATACTGTTCCACTGCGCATTAAAAATAATGATTTATATATTGCCACAAAACATTCAATTTTTTCTCAAGAACTTGGTTTCATGGGTCCTATGATAATCGAAAAGATTGAGCATATGTTTCCTGCTTTTAATGGAAAGATTAAAAAGATTAGATTTACTCATAGTAATTATTCCTCTGATGAGTTTAATGAACTTAAAGGACAAAAGGTTCAAAACCAGAAAGAAAAAAAACCAGCTCCTCATCCTTTTGATCCTAAGTTTAGAGCTAGAAAAATGGAAGTTGAAGAAATGTTTAAGGATGTTGAAGATGATGAAGTAAGGAAGCTATTAATTAGTATCACTCTTACTGAGTAAATAGATACTTGCTTTTTCTAATTTCTCTTGTATTTGAAGACTATACTTATCAATCAACTTAGACCAAACCATTTCATTATTTGGAATTAAGAAAAAAAACTTTCCATTTTTAGTTAATAAACTTTTTGCTTTTAAAATTAAGACTTCAGGTGAATCAATCATAAAAGTTCTAGAAACTTGTCGATTATAATTAGGACTCTCTCTTCCATTTCCTTGAGTAAAGTAAGGTGGATTACAAACAATTAAATCATATTTACTAGATGGATTAAACTCTCCTATCGAGCTAGTATATATGTTTGTTGTTATATTATTCTTCGAAAAGAGTTTGATATTATCTGTAATTAGTTCAGTGTTTTCACTTAGCACATCCACAAAATCTAATGAGATCAAATGATTTAAATTCTGACATAGTTCAAGACCTATAACACCACATCCAGCACATAAATCGAGTATATACTTTGGATGAGAATTTTTCTTTAATATATGTTGAACTAAAAAAGTAGAATCTGAGTTAAAATGGTAAAAATCAGATTGTTTATAGTCCATATGATTTAACCGCAAGAGCATAAATTAAGTACTCTTGTTTAACATCGCCAATCTTCAATAGATTATATACTGAATATAAAATGGCTTTGTTTTCTTTTAGAAGCTTTTTATAAAAGTTTCTTTTTTGCATAAATATGGGCTTTTTAAATTTTATTTTTTTATTTATAAGTTCATTTGCAAAGTCTTTGTTTAGCATTAATCTAAGCGATAAGTCTTTCAGGTACAGATCTTTGGATTTTTGAATTTTCAAATAGTTTGAAACTAAGATTTTTCTTTTTTTGTTCTCTTTTGGAAAGAATGACATTAAAGTTGCAAGATACTTTGGACTTGATAAAACTCTTTTATATAGATCTCCCTTTTCCAAGTATATCTTCAACTCTTCAGTTGAGCTAAATTTCTCTATCCAGTTACTCCACACAAAGGGAAGACGAGTTCCGTAGTATACAGATTTTATTCTTGTTTGAACATATGAGAGTTTATTAGGGATATTAAATTCGTCTATAATGAACTCTCGAAGGCTCTCTCCGACACCAAATGATATAGAAGAGATTAAAGTGTCAAATAGTTGTTTATCTTTAATGTTTTCTTGAATTTCAATTAACATATCTAGTATTTTTTCATTAACTTCATCTGAAATAAAATCTATATGGTCTCCAACGAAAAATGACTCTATATAATCCTTTGTAATTATCGAGTTAATTAATGACTCAACTTTCCCATGAAATTGTAATTTTTGATAGAGATAGATTTGGTAAACAATACTTAATAATGATTGATTTGGTTCTAGTTTATTTAGAAAAAGTGAAACTTGTTTTTTTTCATTGGAGTTCAGTTTAGATGATTCAATATCAATCTTCTCATTTAGAATCTCTTTGTAGACGTTTTTTTGTTTTCTTAGAAGTACATGTATTTTTGAAATTGTATTGATTTCTTTTTTACTTAACCAAAGTTTTATTTTCTTATACTCAAATAAGTTATTTTCCATTTTCTTATTGGCCAAGAGGCATTCATTAACTTTTTTGATATTTTTTTGTTCAGAATTCAAAACAATAGAAATAAGGAATTTTTCTGAATTGATTTTTTTACAAGATTCTGTTGAAATGATTTTATAAGCCTCAAGGTTAAATCCCATAAGAGATCTGCTTGCCCTAACTCGAAAGTCTCTAAAATCTATATCAGCGAGGTAGTTTATTTTTTTTTTACAGAGTTTGGAATAACTTGAGCATAAACAGGAGAAATGATATTAACTTTTGCTTCGATGAATTCTTGCACTAAGGATTTTCTAAAGTAAAAACCTAAAAGAGCCAATACAAATAGCGTTCCAGCAATTATATAGAGTACATTTTGGTTAAAAAAACTATTTTGAACTTTCGCTCTATGGGCCTTAATTGTTTCGACTTTTTCTTTATTCTTATTTTTTAATACGGGGTCGATATGTTCTTTAAAACTAGATATTGACTCTTCTTTGGCCATAGATAAAACATTATTTGAAATTTCATCATCACTTAAGACTAGATCTTCAGTTTTGCTTTTTTCTCTAAGTTCATTTAAAAGATCTTCTTTTTCTTCTAGCTCATCTATTGGTGCTTGCTCTACTGCTATATCTAAATCTGGATATTCTAAATCCGCATCTACAGGAACAGCACTGCCAGAATTTTCATCAATTATAACAGATTCTACATCTGCTATAGCTGGACTTGCCAAAACTGTGTCGGCCTCAGTGACAGGATTAAATCCTTGCCTAATTTCATTCGATATATATTTATCTACGAGTTCTTTTTCTCTAACATAAAACCAATAACCGTTTCCACAGCTAACTTCATCATCCGCTTTGATAGAACCTTTTTTA
>Ga0209712_10002283_pt1 | contig 15886 bp, 13 predicted proteins | sample ArcOceMetagenome_FD_187443 | JGI IMG/M metagenome (GOLD analysis project Ga0209712, IMG submission 187443) | Marine eukaryotic phytoplankton communities from Arctic Ocean - Arctic Ocean - Greenland ARC118M Metagenome (SPAdes) (version 2) | ecosystem: Environmental > Aquatic > Marine > Oceanic...
ATGACAAAGACTTTTAACCAGCTCAATATTCAGCATTGTATCGCCAACATTGACCAACCATTAGACAAAACACTACATCAGTTTTTAGCGGCAAGGCAAAAGTTACGATGAATATTTTTTCTTTGTTGACCGAGTAAGAGACATGTTTGATATGCCCTTCATATTAGAATCTCCTTTAGCTATGTTGGGTTTGTTAACCTTGCTTATCCCACTGGGTATTCACTTGTTAAGCAAAGCCCGCCCTCGAGTTGTCGCGTTTGCGCATATCGCATTTATCAAGGTAAGCACCTACCCCGTGTTACGACAGCTCAGGCTGACCCAGTTAATGTTGCTGGGAATACGCATGCTCATGTTATTAGTTGCGACTTTGATACTCGCTCAACTGTATTGGCAGAACGTCAATCTACAGGTCAACTCACATATATTGTTAACCGAAGACTGGTTAAACCACACCACTGACACTGAAAAAAAAACATTAATTGACCAAGTCAGAGGGTCAAATTTAGTGCTTCTTAGTACACAAAATCGTGACATCAATAAAACAGAAGTAGCACAGTGGTCGCCTGATAGCTGGCAAACACCCGCTCTTAATATATGGAATAGGGTGGCAAACTATTCGACACAGCTGCCAGCGGATACATTGATTACCGTGTATACAACAAATCGCCTAAAGCAGTTTATAGGCAGTAAAACACCAATACATAAGCGGGTTAAGTGGCAGGTAAAGGCAATACCTGTAGAGAGCGCTACTCAACAATTTTCGGCCAATATAAAAGTGATTTATGATGATGCAAGTGAACCATTATTAGTTTATTTACGCGCCGCTTTTGAGGTCATAAACGCTTATGAAAGTTTCAGTGTAAAAGTTAATTATGTAACAAATAAAAAGCAAAAAAACAACAGTAAGCACTTGCTCACATACGACAAAATAATCAACCTCAGCGAGCAGGGGTTTTCTCAGCAGCACCTTGCGTTTGATGCCCAGTGGCAACACATACACATCACGCAAACAGAGCTTAAAAACATTAAACAAGCGGACTTTATATTAACCCTAACTCGGTTATTATATTCATCACAAAGCCAAGGTTGGTGGTTAGAGAATGCTCGATTATCTACTGGGCAAATTATTCAAAACTTAGCAACGGATGGCAATCAATTAGTGCCCTTGCTTTTTGAACAACAAACTATCAAAGAGTCACCCAGCAAAAACACTCACTCGTCATCTTTACATATTTGGTTAGTTTTGATGTTAATCGCCATTTTTATTCTAGAGAGAATTTTAAGTGAATGGCCAAACCGTCAACTCAAAGCAGGGGTGGATGAATAATTGTCTAGTTCGCCAAACACAGAAAACAAAACACTGAATAAGATTGTTTTCCATCTTAGGCGTAGATGGTTATGGCAAAAACTCGCTTACACACTTTTGATTGGCATTTGTGTAGGCCTTTCTGTTTACTGGATTACTAATTGGGTAGTTGGGCCAATAACAGCAGTTGTACTAATGATAAGTTTTGCTGCGTTGGTGTATTCACGAAGTAAACAATATCAAAATATTACGGCGAACAAGGTACTGCGACATCTGAATCGACAATTCAGCGAATGTGAAGAAAGTGCAGAGCTAATTTTGCTACCAAATAGCACTCTAACGACCTTGCAACAATTGCAAAAAAACCGAATTCAACCGCAAATAGACAAATTATTAACGAACGGCCTTGATCCACACTTACCAAGGTATTCATCCACTAAGCCTTTACTGATTAGTGCTATAGCGTTACTCATTTTTACATTGCTGCAAATCATCCCGTCAGGTCTTTTAATTGAGACTGAAGCAACTAAGACTCAAGTGATGAGTGACCTATCTAAACCTATCAAACCCATTCAATTTGAGGTTAAAAGCATCACTGTCACTGCACCCAGTTACACAGGTTTGGCACCTCGGCAAACATCAGACTTGAACTTAGCATTAATTGCAGGTTCAACAGTCACTTGGGAACTTCAGTTCACAGGTATTAATGGGGTCAATCAGCAAAACGATGTGTATATTATGCTTCCAGACAAACAACGCATCTCGCTTATTGAACAAACTCCTAACCACTACCAAGCCCGAGCAACGTTAAATCAATCAGGTGTCTACCATATTGCTGCTGATGAGATAATGTTGGGTGATATCCACACCCTTACTGTCACCGCGGACTCCAAACCGAGCATTCGTTTTATTGCGCCCATTGAGACAATAACTGAATTAGCTAAAAATGCGGTTCCAAAAGTGCACGCGACAGTATCCATCGAAGATGACTTTGGTTTAGGCCGTGTTGAAATACTAGCATCGATTGCCAGTGGCTCTGGAGAAGCGGTCAAATTTCGCGATCAAAGCTTCCAATTTGATACCCAATCAGTGGTCAAAGGCAGAACACATTTCCTCAAAAACTGGGACTTAGTTGAACTGGGTATGCAGCCCGGTGACGAACTATATTTCAGTATTAGAGCCTGGGATAACCACCTGCCAGTTTCTCAACAAAGTCGTTCGGCTAGCAAAATCATTCGGTGGCTCGAAGAAGAAGAAGAACAGGCAGTGTTAGCAGACGGTTTGCTCATGGATTTTATGCCTGAGTATTTTAAAAGTCAGAGACAAATTATTATTGACACCAAGCAATTGGTCGCCGATAAAACCAATATATCAATCGAAATGTTTCATCACATATCACGTAAACTTGGCACATCCCAAAGCATTCTTAAGCAAAAATATGGTCAGTTTTTAGGTGATGAATACGATAGTGGTACACTTCAATCAATGGAGGCGGGCCCCGAGATAACGCATGATGGACATGAAGAACATGCCGATGAAAAATCAGCCAAACCGGCTGCAGAACATGATCATGACAGTGCAGAGCATCAATCAGAAAACGGGGATAAATCGGGCTATAGTCAAATAATTCAACAGTTTGGTCACGCCCATGGTGAAGCCGACGATGGTAATTTCATCAAAAAAGGGCTGCCAAGCCCTACACTACTCATGAAACGCGCTATTGCCAATATGTGGCAAGCTGAATTACATCTACGGCTATCCGAACCTGAGCTTGCCCTACCCTTTGAAAATAAAGCCTTGGCTTTCCTTAACCGAGCTAAACAAGCTGACCGTATATATGTTAAACGTTTAGGCTTTGAACCACCTCCAGTATCGGAGAAACGCCGTTATCAGGGTGATTTGTCAGACATCCTTAGTTATCACCGCGATGAGAAAATCTCTAAAAAAAATACACCTATGCAAAGCATTTCAGCTTTACTCAAAGATTTGAATCAATACTTAGATCGTCCTTTTAATATGAACTTAACAGCTGAACAAACCAACATTCTAGAAAAAGTTACAGCCTATTTTTTTGGGCAATTGTCTCATACACCAGAGGTCATTACTTTTATTGCCACACTAGAAAAAATTCAACTAGCAGGTTCTTTTAACTTAAAAAATTGTCAAAACTGCATTAATGCGTTGCATAAAAAATTATGGCAAACATTGCCCTCACCTATCGCAGTTCCTGTCACTAGACAAACACCCTATTCATTACAGAACAATATGTTGCAGAAGTATCGGGCATTTTTCCAAGAACATAAAAAGCGTGCAAATGAGGGATCTCAGCCATGACCTTCTCACTAGGGTTATTTTCTATATATCCAGCGGTAGCCGTTCTATTTATTTTGCTGTTAATAATTGGCTTTATCAGCACTAGCTACTTTGTTTACCAACGTCTTAAACTTAAAAAAATGAGACTAGTGGGAGTGTTAGTCCTAAATACAATAGCTGCGCTTACCATAACTGGCCTAGCCTTTGATGCTCAAGTCATAAATAATCAAGCTTCTGTGGTATATCTCATTACCAACGGAACCGATGCTCAACAGTTAAAACAAATAGACAAAGAACAGCCTGTATTTGTCATGCGTGACTTTGTTAAACCAGAGACAAATAGCAATATATTGGATATGGCTACCCTGATTGACGCTCCGTCACAAATTTTAACTAAACCGGTCACATTGGATAATTTGCACGTCTTGGGTGATGGCCTTAATTCAAACCAATGGCAAAACTTTAACCTTTTGATGGCGGGAAAATTCACTGATATATCTGTAGATTTCAGTGCCTCGGAACCACGTGTTGGATTGGTTAACATTCAATGGCCAAGAGAGCTGGCTGTCGGACAGTTTGTTGAGATAAAGGGCCAGTTGCAAGGAACCGATGAATCAACTCCAGATAGAATTTATCAATTGAGTTTGCTCGACCCCGTTGGAAAAGCCGTTGAGACCATAAGACTTAAAGCTTCAGAGCGGTTTACCTTAAGCTTTCCAGCAAAGACAATAGGTCAGTGGGTTTATCGGCTAAAACTAAACGAACCTAGCAACAACACATTTATATCAAATGAACCCGTTGCGTTTTCAGTTATCGCACCATCACCTCTAAGAATACTCATTAAACAATCCGCCCCTTCTTTTGAAACCCGGCAATTGAAAAATTGGGCCGCGGACTTTGGTAGTCAAATAAGTGTCTTGACTCAAATTAGTCAAAATAAAGTTACTCGACAAAATATCAATCTAAGCGCTATAGAATTAGATCAAGTCAGTTCGCCATTTACCGAACAATCATTAAATTACTTTGATTGGCTAGTAATAGACGGGCGCGCCTTACTAACCCTGACAATCCAACACATGAGTGTTTTGCAAACAGCTGTTAAAAAAGGTTTGGGTGTCTATATCATTATCGATAATGAACTGGCTAACGCTTGGCCAGTGCCATCACTTGAGTGGCTAGTAAACATTAGCATTCAGCCTCTCGAACTGGCAAATTATTCGTCTATCCCCATTTGGCCAAATAGCAATATTGAACAAGCTATTCCATTGGTAAAAGCCCAGATTACTGCTGATGATTCATTTTTAGTGAGCAATAACGAAGCGCAAATATTAGTATCTCAAAGTAAAATAGGTTTTGGACAGGTTGCGGTATCACTGATTAATTCCACCTATGGCTGGCAGACATCGGGCATGTCAGGCGAATACAGTTATTATTGGCAGAGTATTATTTCTGAATTAGCAAGACCAAAGCGAATGCCCTATTGGCTTGACACTCCGAACGGCTCTCTGAGCTTGCTTAATCAGCCAGAAAAAAGGTGTTTACTGAGCGCTAGCGATACAGGAGTGGTTACTCAACAAAACCAACACACACAAACCTTGCTCATGACTCAGGACATGCTTCAAACTGAACGAAACTGCTTAGTCATATGGCCAACAAAAAATGCTTGGCAAAAGCTAACATGGAGTGAAAACAAAAAATCAGTAGATAAAGAAAGTGGTAAAACGTCATCAACTGACACTTGGTTTTATACCTATTCAGAGCAAGACTGGTCAGAATGGCAACAAACTCAAAAACACCACGCCAGCCAAACCATGGCACAACAACACAACACTAAATTGCTAGAAAAACAGGCGACAAAGTCACTAGATAAAATCTGGTTTTGGGGGCTGTTAGTGTTGTCTATGAGTATGTTGTGGCTGGAGCGAAAGCTATATTAGTTTGTCTTAGTTTGTCTTAGTTTGCCTTAGTTTGTCTTATGCTAGACCAGCATTAAAATTGACGCAACTCCCGTCATACTGATCACTAACCAGCGATAGTATTTTTCTGGAATACGTTTAACCAGCCATATGCCACACCAAGCACCTATGGCAATAAAAGGTAAACAGATGAAGTTGAGCAAAAAAGAATTCACATCAATACTTTGCCAACTGAATACGTGAAAAGGCACTTTGAACAGATTAATGGCCAGAAAAAACCACGCGGCTGTACCAATATATTCATTTTTTGGCAAACGCATACTGAGTAAATACAGTGCCATTACCGAGCCTGCAAGATTGCCAATCATAGTCGTGATACCGCCCAACAACCCCATCAATAAAGCAAACAAAAGGTAATCAGGAATGGCGCCTTTATTGCCTTTTTCCATCCACATCATGATAGCCAAACTACCAAAAATAATAATACTCATCGTCATTTTAAAGACTTGGTCATCAATCATATTACCCAGCCAAGTGCCCAATAATACGCCTATGGCTGCAGATGGAAATAATTTAAGTAAATATCCCCAGTTAGCATGTCGGTGGTAATACTTTACAGCAAATAAGTCAGCCATAATCAACATAGGTAACATTATACCCGAAGAACTTTTACCTCCAAACATAATGGCTAACAAAGGGACCGCAAACATGGATATTCCATGCACACCGGTTTTTGCCATACCAATAAAAAACGCCACTAAAAACAACAGTGCCAAACTGGAGTAACTAAGGGAGTAGCCAAATAAATCGAGTTCCATTATAAAGTTTTTTCCCAAAACAGGGCTTTACCCATCTCTGGAACGAGTGCGACACTGGCAAAGCCAAATTTTAAATAGGCATTTTTTGTGATTGGGTTACCCTCTAAGACTTCTAATGTAATTTTGCAGCAAACAGATTGAATAACGATATTTTAATATGTTGCAACACTTTTGGCTCAGACTTAAACCCATGAATTCACATTACACCACAACATGATGGACATGACACAAGGGGTTGCATGTCATCGTTAGAAGGCCCAATACAATTTACCAAAGCAGCAACCATACCTTCTACATAACAAATAACACTAAAAACATGAGGTGATTTTGCCAACGAAGCTGCTAAGTTGCCCTTTACCGTTTGATTTAAGGCAGTAGCTCCCCAACTTGAACTAATGCGTAATTATCGAGTAAAAACAATATACTTGGTGGTGTCATTAATATTTACAATCCAGGGTTAACACTTGTGTTTTATTAAAAGCTGTTTGCATAGTTATTGTGAAAGTGGCGCGAACAATCCGTGTGTAAGGGTTTGCAAGTCTAACGCATTTAATTCTATCTCTAGTCCTCTGCGGCCACCACTCACATATATCGTTGGATAATTCTGGGCAGAGAGCTCAATGATAGTTTTCAAAGACTTTTTCTGTCCAAGAGGGCTAACACCACCTAATACATAACCAGTGCTGCGCTGGACTTCGAGTATGTTAGCCATTTCGGCCTTTCTACCCCCACAGGCCTTAGCAACACTCTTCATACTCAACATAGAATTAACTGGCAGTATTGCAACAACTAGCTGCGTTGCATCGAGTTTAACCACTAAGGTTTTAAATACACGTTCAGGTAATACGTCAAGCTTTTCAGCCGCTTCGAGTCCATAAGAAGGGCTCCCACTGTCATGTTGGTATTGATGAACGGTGTATTCAATTTTAGCCTTTTTAACACTATTAACCGCTGGGGTCATAATACAAATTCTCGACTATTATTTTTTGACCACACAATTTTTTTGGACTCTGGCTTTGACTCGGCGGATCATATTAATATCTCCTTCAGCTTCAGCATCAACTAAATCTAATCGCGAATCTTGGCACTTCAACTTATTAGCTTGGTTAGTTAGATAAGCTTGATCTTTTTGCTTTTGGATAACCCCTTCGATTCCGGTGTATTGACCTCGGTCTTTTGGACGTTTGTCTTTTTCGTAAGCGGGTGCTTGATGAGAACCACAAGCAACCAGTGTCAGGGTGAAAGCACTAACAATAAAAACTTTATTCACTGGATATTCCTTTAAAATAAAAACACGGCTGTTGAAACTTTAAAATACCAACTCTTAATCTGAATGCACTTTGGCCAGTGCAGGCAATTCACCTTCAAGACCCATGGCATGCTGAATGATTTTTTGTTTAGTAAACGATGAGTGGTTGGCCAAACTTAATCCAGTATCTCTGATTAATTTTTTAATAGGTTGATTTCCAGCAAATAAACGCTTGAAACCTTCCATTGCAGCCACTACCTTAACAGCTTCTGTCTTACGCCAGCGCTCAAAAGGTCGTAAATTTTTAGCTAAACCAAAATCCTTGCCTTGTTCGACCAACCTAATAATCTGTTCAGCCAAGGCAGCAGCATCCAATATACCTAAATTGGCCCCCTGACCAGCCAAAGGATGAATGGTATGTGCTGCGTCACCAATAATAGCCACTCTATTACTTACCCACTGGCGGGTGTAGCGCATTTTAAGGGGATAGCTTTGCCTGTCACTAACCAGTTCACATAAACCTAAGGTGCAATCAAATGCTGCTGTCACAGAGGAATTAAATTCTTGGTTTGATAGTTTGAGCAACTCGACTGCTGTAGGTTCATCTTGTGACCACACAATAGAACAATGATGTGCATCCCATAAAGGCAAGAAAGCCAAAGGTCCCGTGGCAGTGAAAATCTGCCTAGCAGTTTGATTGTGGGGCAAAGCAGTTTTAACCGTTGCGATTATCGCTTGTTGATCATAATCCCAAAATGTTTGTGCTAAATTCGCTTGTTTTTTGACTATCGAATTAGCACCATCAGCACCTATGACTAATCTTGCTGTTAACTGGCTATTGTCGTCTAAGGTAATAAAACATTCTTGTTGGCCAAAAACCAGTTGCTTAATTTTTTTAGGGGCGAGTAACTCAATATGGCTACTGTTCTGGGCTTGCATCCATAAACTATGCCTAATAGCTTGATTTTCAACAATATGACCTAGTTGTTTTTTTTGAACTTGCTCAGCAGAAAAATCAATTTTTCCAAAGCTGTCTTTATCCCAAACCTGCATATTCACATAACTGCATAGCCTGTTAAGGTCTAAATGTTGCCAAGCTCCTAAATTATGTAAAATATTCTCTGAAGCAAGCGTCAGCGCAGTAACGCGTAGCTGAGGCTCACCACTTGGCATAGACTCACTAACATGACTTTCAACAACCGCCACCGACAGACCACTATTTTTTAAAGCAAGGGCTTGAGTCAATCCTACTGTGCCACCCCCCACTATAATAATATCGAATACATGCATACTGTTAGCCACTCTTTTTTATCATCAGTGCTTCAATGTCACTGATTTTTTTGGGTGCCGCTAAAGTCAGGTTTTCATGACCACTTTGGGTTATCAGTAAATTATCTTCAATACGGATACCTATGCCACACCATTTACTATCAACGTCTGCATCAGGTGCGATATAAATACCGGGCTCAACCGTAAGTACCATTCCAGGTTTTAGCGGTCGGTCTTGACCATCCATCTTATAATGACCAACATCATGTACATCTAGACCAAGCCAATGGCTTAGACCATGCATATAAAATTTACGATAGGTTTGCTGTTCAATATTGTTGGCTAATTCCCCTTTCAATATACCCAAATCAATCAAGCCTTGGGTGATCACAGCAATTGCCACGTCGCTAGCCTGCTTAATAGTGTTGTTAGGTTTAATCATATCAAAGGCGGCAACTTGCGCATTCAACACCAGTTGATAGAGTTGCTTTTGCTCAGTTGAAAAGGTCCCAGAAACAGGGAATGTACGGGTAATATCAGATGCATAACCTTGCCATTCGCAACCTGCGTCAATTAAAACTAGATCGCCGGATTTTAGATCTTGATTATTTTCAGTGTAATGCAAAATACAAGCATTATCACCGGCCCCAACAATAGTGCCATAGGCTGGATATTTAGCGCCTTGCATGGCGAATTCATGATGAATTTCTGCTTCAAGGTGATATTCATTTTTACCCGCCTCGACAAATTTCATGGCTCGGATATGTGCTTGGGTAGCGATAGATGCCGCTTGACGCATCATCTCTATTTCATTAGCAGACTTAATTAAGCGCATTTCATCTAGGATGATCCGAACATCAATCAAACTACAAGGAGCCTGTTTACTTTGTTTTGGGGCATCACGTAATGCTTGCAATAACGAAAAAACAAGGTCATCAGCATCATGGTTATGTCCTTGAGCAAAATATATATTTTGATGGCCATCAATCAAATCTAATAACTGCTCATCTAATTCATCTAAAGCAAAGGCCAAGTTTATGGGATATTGCTGCTTGGCTTGGCTGGGACCAGCTCTGCGCCCATGCCAAATTTCCATAGCAGGGTCCTTATCTAAGCAGAATAAAACGCACAAACCCTTTGTGTATTCTTGATGGTTAGACAATACCAACCAAGCTTCTGGCTCAGGGAAAGCGCACAAATATTGAAAATAACTGTCTTGGCGAAATGGATACTCAGTATCACGACTGCGAGTAACTAAGTTTGACGCGGGCACCAAACAAATACTGTTAGGCTGCATTTTTTCTAATAGGTGTTTTTGACGAGTTAAAAATTCGGTGTTATCCATAGGCAATAATCTGACTCACTTTACTGTTTGCATAAATGAAGATGCTAGACTTAATTAAATGAACTCCATAATAAACGTTTAGTGGACTGTTTTAGGTTCACTTTGTTGTTGTTCAGGTGACTTACCCAACTCGTTAAAACATAACATAGCAGTAACGCGTACATATTCCATCACTTCAAATAACGCCTGTTCTGACTCTTCACTTTCACTCATTTCATCATCCATACGCGCAATTTCCGCAAAATCTTCTAGGCCTTCTTTGACATCCCCAGAACACCCTGTTAAATCATCCTGATGTAAACCAAAACCAAGCATAAAACCTTGAACCCAATTCAATAAAGCTTGGCCGCGTTCGTTAATGGGTGATGAATCCTCAGGTAAGCAAAGCACCAGTGCAAAATCGTTTTCAACCAACTGCTGGCATGTACTGTCAAAAAGACTTTTGAACGCTTCGTCTACTTCTTTGGAAAACATCTCACCTTGGTGAATAAAATCAGCGAGAGGCTCTAACCAATCTTGGCATTCTAGAGGCATCCCCCCACCTAACATGCCACAAAACATACCTTGTACTTCTGCAGCTGTGGTTAATATATTGTTCCGTTCGAGTAACGGAGTTAAAGTATCGAAAAGGTTAGTTGATGTATTCAAAGTGTTCTCTCAATCAGTGGACGAATCAATTCTACCACTCTCGGGAGGGCAAATACACGTTAGAGGATGCGATAGCGCTAGTATATCTGACTGCTAACTGATTAAATGGGCGTGTTTGAAGTTTGACTAGTAATTTACTGGTGTAATATCAAACGGTTTTCTACGTCTCCTGGGGTGTTTGCCAGTTCAGTTATGTCCCTGGCCGATGCTTTTTACCTAGGGAGTTGATTCCACTACTATTGTGCAAGCTTGGCTAGTATCAAGAAGCCTAAGGTAGTGATGATACTTCCGCCCTGAACTTTCGGTTCACGGGCTTATACTAGACAGCGGCATTTTGGGAGACATCCAAACGTTTAAAAACGGATTGAGAGTAGAAGTTACATGAATCATGAACAACAAATACACACTTACGGAAAAGATGTGATAGAAGCCTTAGCTTCTATGGTTAAATGGAAATTTGATTATTTTCATAAAGTAATGTTCGCTGAGTTCTCAGTAGATAAACAGGCCCAGGTATTATCAACTTTACAACAGACTTTACCTGTAAACTGGGATATTAAAACCATCAAAAAAGCCCCAGAAGAAGTTAAATGTTTCGCGGGTGTATTCTCGAAACTGCTTAAACAACAAAAACTATTCAGCACTATTATTGAACTTCAGCCAAAAGTAATGTTTGCTTGGAGGTCATGGTGCCACAGTGTCTATAAGATTATTTTAACCAATTCCACCCCCTACATTTCCAAAACTGGATTTATACATAAATTAACCCGCGATTTAGCGTAGATAAATTTGCTGTCACAGTAAAAATCAATATAATTGTTTTCAGACCAAATGGTCAGTTTTTTAATTAAAAGTTATTATGTGTCTTTATTTGGCTAGAATAAATTCCAAATCAGAACTTTAAAACAAGAGGCAAGGCATCATGGCCGTTATTAATTTTGGTTCAATCAACATCGACCATGTCTATCAAGTAGAGCATTTCGTTCAGCCCGGTGAAACCATCGCATCCAGCCATTACCAGTGCTTACTAGGCGGAAAGGGAGCTAATCAATCCATCGCATTAGCCAGAGCAGGCTCTGAAGTACTCCATGTTGGTAAGATTAACCAAGCTGACGTCGCTTTCAAACAAACCATGATCCGTGATGGTATTGATTGTAAACATATAACATGTACTGAAACAGCTTCTGGCCATGCGATTATTCAAGTTACCCCTTCGGCTGAGAATGCCATAGTGTTGTTTGGTGGTGCCAATCATGAAATAACACCTAAAGATATCGTGTATGCATTAGACACCGTAAAACCTGCAGATTGGGTATTAACTCAAAACGAAACCAACAGTGTTGACCAAGTGCTGCTCCAAGCCAAAGCAAAAGGCTTACGCGTAGCTTTTAACCCTGCACCTATGACAGAGTCAGTCAAACATCTACCACATGAATGTATTGACTTATTAATTGTCAACGAAGTCGAAGCTGAAGAACTCTCTGGTCGCAGAGATTTGGATAAAATAGAAGCGTACTTTCGTGAAGATTGGCCCCACGCCGAAATATTGATTACGATGGGTAAAGCTGGGGTGCGTATGCTCAAGAAAGACAAAACTATTGATGTACCTGCTTTTGAAGTAGACGCGTTAGACACAACAGCAGCTGGTGATACATTTATTGGCTATTTTTTATCGGCTTACAGTAACCATACCGATTCAAAAACCGCGTTAATTCGTGCTTGCGCAGCTTCTGCACTGGCGGTGATGAAAATGGGTGCTGCACAATCCATACCTAGTAAAGAAGACGTGAATCGTTTTCTCGCTAAACAATAACCTTCAGGGAGACAATAAATGCGCCACAAAATTATACTAGATACCGATCCGGGTATTGATGATGCGATGGCAATTTTCTTTGCCTTTCAACACCCTGAAATCCACGTATTAGGGCTGACGACTGTGTTTGGCAACGTGCCTGTTGAAATGGCAGCCAAAAATGCGATTACTTTATGTGCATTGGCTAACCAAGATATTCCTGTGTGCAAGGGCGTTGGTATGCCTTGGGTAGGAAAAGAGTCGGGATATGCACATTTTGTTCACGGCGATGATGGATTTGGCAACATCAATTTCCCTGCTGCTGAGGGTAAACTAGACCCACGAAGTTCGGCGCAATTTATTGTGGATATGGCACGTAAATACCCTGGTGAAATTACTGTTGTTGCCATTGGCCCTCTTGGCAATTTAGCTTTGGCCTTACGCCTTGAACCTGACCTGCCTAAATTACTTAAAGCGGTATCGGTAATGGGTGGCGCAGCGTTTGTACCCGGTAACGTCACACCTGTAGCAGAAGCCAATATTTGGAACGACGCGTTCGCAGCTGAAATTGTGTTTGGGGCATCATGGCAGCTAAACATGTTTGGCCTAGATGTCACAAACTCTTGCCCATTTAAACCTGAATTTTTAAGTCAGCTTAAACAAAACAATCCTAAGCTGGGCGGTTTTGTCCATGATGCAGCACAATTTTATGTGAAATTTTACTCACAAAATAGAGACGAAGATGTGTGTTTTTTCCACGACGCGATGCCTCTTGCACATTTAGTCGCTCCAAGCTTATTCGAATTACAAACCGGTCACGGAAGAGTCTCTACCGACCCTTTAAACATTGGGCAAACTTCGATTGCGCTGCCTAACACCACTACTAGCCCTGATTGGCTCAATGCGCAAAAAATCAATGTCGCCACCAAAGTCGACAACACTCGTTTGACCCAATTGTATTTAGACACCTACAGCAACTTATAGGGTTTGGTAGAGTAATTAACTATGTTATGGTCTCTAAAATGAGAGACCAATTAGATACATCATGAAAATTGCACCTCCAACAGCAGACGAAGCAGCTCGTTTAAAAGCTCTCTACGACTATGAAGTTTTAGATACTGAAGCTGAAAAAATGTTTGACGACTTAACTCAACTTGCTTCACAAATTTGTGATGCCCCCATCACTTTAATCAGCTTGATTGATCCTAACAGGCAGTGGTTTAAATCTAAGGTGGGCATAGACACAGAAGAAACCTCAAGAGATATCGCCTTTTGCGCCCATGCTATCCATCAAAAAGAAATTTTTGAAATACCGGACACTCTTCAAGATAAGCGCTTTTTCGACAACCCTTTAGTTACCTCTGCTCCGAACATTCGTTTTTATGCAGGTACACCTTTAGTCAGCCAAGACGGACATGCCATTGGCACATTGTGCGTAATTGATGACAAACCAAATAAGTTGACCAAAGAACAGCGTCAAGCCCTAGAAGTCTTGGGCAGGTCGGTCATTTCACAAATGGAGTTACGTCAAAAAATAAAGGAGCTAAAACAAGCTAACGAACATAAAACCGAATTTTTATCTAATATGAGTCACGAGCTGAGAACGCCACTCAATGCCATCATTGGTTTTAGCCGCTTGATGTCAGATGATATTAAACATCAAAAATTACCTGCAAAGTTCTCTGAATATTTAGGCCATATTGACTATTCAGGCAGACGGCTGCTAAGCGTAGTGAACTCAGTGATTGATTTAAATAAAATTGAAGTTGGAATGATGCAGGTTCGACTCGAACAGACTTGCATAAGAGTGTTTATTAAAAATTTAGAAGGTATGTTAGCCATTACCGCCAACGAAAGAGAGGTAGCGTTTTCAGTAAAGGTTAGTGATAAATTATCAACTAATTTAGTTATCGACCAAGACAAAATTAGCCAAATAATTACCAACTTAGTGCATAACGCGATTAAGTTTACAGATAGCGGTAAATGGGTCAAAGTTGAGTTTACTATTAATAATGAAAATCTTGTGATCACAGTTGCAGATCAAGGGGTGGGCATTTCAACGATAGATCAAACAAAGTTATTTGATAAATTTCAGCAAGTAGGACAGGCTAAGAGTTCGCAAGGTAGTGGCTTAGGCTTATCAATTACTCAAAGCTTAGTCGAGCTTTTAGGGGGAACAATAAAAGTTCTCAGTACGCTAGGCTCAGGTAGTATCTTTAAAGTGATTTTACCACAACAAAATGACACCATGATTTCGCAGCAAGATATTAGACAATCAGCCGAACAGGCAAGCTTTGACCTAACTAGTAAAGTATTACTAGTAGAAGACAACAATATCAATCAAGCGGTTATGTTAGCAACATTTGAATCGTTAGCTATACCAATCACGATAGTTAGGACAGGGGAAGAGGCTATTGAGATAGTCAATAATAGGCACTTTGATCTGGTTTTTATGGACATTCATTTACCCGGTATTGATGGTCGACAAGCCTCTGAACAGATTAAACATATGCATCCAAATATTCCAATCGTTGCTTTATCAGCCGATGCGTTTAATCGACATAAGCTTGATGAAAATGACGAAGTTTGGGATGATTATTTGTGTAAACCTTTGGAAAAAGAAAAACTTGTCCAAGCTCTAAACCGCTTTATTCCAGTGTTGCCAAGTGCATAAATTACTAGGCTTAGAAACAATGCAAAGGCAGGTGATACGCACAGATTATCGTAAAAAACGTCAAGCATTATCCGCCCAGCAACAATCAACAGCGGCCAATAAGCTATTAACGACCTGTATTTCATTAACCTCACTCCCTCAAGTAAAAACTATTGCCTGTTATATTGCAAATGATGGAGAAGTAGACCCTAAGGCAATTATTAACTATTGCTGGCAACAAGGTAAGTGCGTGTTACTACCTGTGCTTCATCCTTTTAGTAAAGGGCATTTACTGTTTGTTAACTATCTCCCCAATTCACCTACCCGTAAAAACTGTTATGGGATTGAAGAGCCAATAGTGACCACCCAAAATATCTGCCCACTGGCCAATATTGAATTGATACTCACCCCCTTGGTTGCCTTTGATGCTAAAGGCAATAGATTAGGCATGGGTGGCGGATATTACGATCGCACTTTAGCGCCGATCAGCCGTGACTCACTATCCACCCAACTCATTGGTTTAGCGCATACCTGCCAACAAACTGATAAGTTGCTCACCGATAGCTGGGATATTCCA
>Ga0209712_10002284_pt1 | contig 15875 bp, 10 predicted proteins | sample ArcOceMetagenome_FD_187443 | JGI IMG/M metagenome (GOLD analysis project Ga0209712, IMG submission 187443) | Marine eukaryotic phytoplankton communities from Arctic Ocean - Arctic Ocean - Greenland ARC118M Metagenome (SPAdes) (version 2) | ecosystem: Environmental > Aquatic > Marine > Oceanic...
AAACTTTAAGTTTGTCATTATTAAATAATGATACTGAACTGAAGGAACGGCTAGCAGAACAATAGGCATAAATCCATGGTTTACACCACAAATTTCACTACATTGACCAAAAAAAACTCCAAAACGTTTTATAAATAGATTAGCTTGATTTAGTCTTCCAGGACAAGCATCAACTTTTACCCCAAACGATGGAATAGTCCAACTATGTAGTACATCTACGGCTGTAATAAGAAGTCGTAAATGTGTGTTAGTTGGAAGTACCACTCGTTTGTTTGTTTCAAGGTTTCGGAAAAAACCAATTGAACTGTTCTCCTTTAAAGATTCATTTGTTAGCATGTAACTCGAGTATTTTAAGTTATGAGTCTCAGAACAAGAATTAAAATCTGACATTTCGTAACTCCAGTACCATTGGTGACCTAGAATTTTTAAAGTTAATTCTGGGTTAGATATTTCGTCTAAACTATATAATAAAGAAAAGGATGGAGAAGCTAAACTTAACAAAATAAGAGCAGGTATGGAAGTCCAAATGATTTCTATAAGATTATTATGAGTAAAATTTGCTACATTACTGTTAGTTAATTCAGTAAAATTTCTTAATATTATAAATAATAACCAAGCTACCAACAATACGATAGCAATAATTACAAATAATAAATGGAGGTTAAATAAATAAATCCCTTCCATTGTAGTAGTCGCTGGATCTTGAAATCCCAGTTGATACACTGCTGAACAGTCTCCTAACCAGTAACCTGCTGCAAAATTAACAAAATGCACTATATAACTTTTTACATTATAGATATAATGTTTAAAACAATTTCTAATCCCAGTCTAAAGCTTTAACGTACCAAACGTAGAAAAACCCAACACCCAATTCAATTAAAAAGTCAATCATAGACCAAAAACCTAAAAGATCTAATTTAGAAACTGAAATACACCACGGAATTAAAAACATTATTTCAATATCAAATATAATAAACAATATTGCAATAACACAAAATTTTATATCAAATGTATGGCGTGTGTCTTCATAGGGTTCAAAACCACACTCATAAGCTGATAATTTTTCTGATTCTGGATTTTGTCTAGCTAAAAAGTATGAAGCACCGATGATTAACACGGTTAAAATGATTGCAAATAATAGAAATATTAATAGTATTAAATACTCTTTTTTAATTAAAGAATTGTCTAACAACAACATTATTTTAATTTGATTGCTCATAATTTAATGATTCTTTATAAATTTTTTATTCTGTGGTTTTTATTTTTATTTACTACTCCACCAATAAACATTGATAAATAGAAATAACCATACAACATCAACAAAATGCCAATACCAAATCGCAGACTCAAAACCAAAATGATGTTTATTGGTAAAATGATTTAAAACAATTCTAACAAATGATACAAATAATGCTAAAGTACCAATAAATACATGAAAACCATGAAAGCCGGTAGCCATATAAAAGCATGAACCGTATACACCATCACTTATGTTAAAAGGTGCATTAACGTATTCTAACCCCTGCAAACATGTAAATAAAATAGCTAAAACTAAAGTAAAAATTAAAGCAACCAGTGTATGTTTTTTAGCTCGAGCAAGAATAGCATGGTGTGCCCAAGTTACTGTTGCACCAGAAGTTAATAAAAGAAAGGTGTTTGTTAAAGGAACTGTATAAGTATTAATAGTACTTATGGCTTTTGGAGGCCATACGCCACCAATATTGTGCGCAGGTGCTATACTAGAATGGAAAAAAGCCCAAAAAAAAGCGAAAAAAAACATAATTTCGGAAACAATAAATAAAACCATACCAAGTCTTAAACCTTTTTGAACTACAATCGAATGCTGCTCTTCAAAAGTAGCTTCTCTAATAACGTCACGCCACCAAGTGTACATAACATAAAGAATTAATGAGAAACCTGTTACTAAAAGATTCCATCCACCAATAAATTTATGCATATACAAAACTAAACCACTAGTTAACATAAAACCTCCTAGTGCGGCGATTAAGGGCCATGGACTCTGGTCAACTAAGTGGTAAGAATGTGTTGTTTTTAAATATTTAAATTGTTCTTTGTAAAATAAAGTATAAATAACTTTATCACTCATATTTTTTTTATTTTTATTGAAATTGACTGGAAAAAAGTTTAACATATCTTGAATTTTTTAATTAACTAAAACGTTTTCGAGATGTCTTAGCATTAGTATGTGTTCGTTGACCTCGAATAGGCAACCCTCTAGTTTTTCTCAAACCTTTGTACGATTTTATAGAAATTAATTTTTTTGTAGATAAAATTTTTGATTTTTTTAAGTCACTAGCTAATTCTATATTTAAGTGCTCAATAGTTTTAATAAGCTTATTTACTTGTTCTTTTGATAAATTTTTAATTTTGAAGTTTTGTGAAAACCCCAATCGCTTGCAAATTAAAAGTGAGTTAAATTTACCAAGCCCATAAATATGCATTAGTGATAGAAAAACTGATTTATTGTCTGGAAGTTCTGATTCAAACAGGTATACCATGTAAACTACGAATTACTAAAAATACAAAAGCTCTACTAAACTATTCACACTCATGTGCAAAGAACTTAAAAAAATTTCTGGATATATACCAATCACGAAAGTACCTAAAATTAATGGAACAAATATTACAAATTCTCGAGGACTTAAATCTAAAAATTTATTTGTATATTGAATTTTTAAATTACCAAATGCGATTCTATTTAACAACCAAAGTGAATAGGCTCCTCCAAGTACAATACCCGTCGCTCCTAAAAAAGTAATAGTTGTGTTAACTTTAAAAGAACCAACTAATATTAAAAATTCGCCAACAAAACTACTGGTTCCAGGAAAACTTATGTTAGCCATAGTAAAAAATAAAAAAATTGTTATATAAATGGGCATAACGCTAGCCAACCCACCATAGTACTGCACAATTCTGGTACGGTACCTGTCATAAACAACCCCTATTATTAAGAAAAGAGCACTAGCAACAAAACCGTGACTTAAACTTTGTATTATAGCTCCCTCTAATCCAATAGTATTGAAACTAAATATTCCTAAAATAACTAAATTCATATGAGCAATAGAAGTATAAGCGATAATTCGTTTAAAGTCAGTTTGTCGAATTGCTGTAAACGAAGTATAAATAATACCGATCACTGCGATTGTATAAACTAAAGGAGTGAAGAAAAAAGACGCTTTTGGAAATAAAGGAAGAGAAAATCGAATGAATCCGTAAGTCCCTAATTTTAACAACACACCAGCCAATATTACTGATCCAGCAGTTGGAGCCTCAACATGAGCTTCAGGCAACCATAAGTGCACAGGTATCATGGGAACTTTACTTGCAAAAGCTAAAAAGAAAGTAAACCAAAGAAATTTTTGTTCTAGTTTAGAAAAAGAAAAAGTTAATAAAACTTCATAATCAGTAGTACCAACTTGATAGTAAATATATAAAATAGATAGAAGCATCATTACAGACCCTAATAAAGTATAAAGAAAAAAATAATAAGATGCTAAAATTTTTCGTTCTCTAGAACCCCAAACCCCAACAATTAAAAACATTGGTATAAGAACACTTTCGAAAAATATATAAAAAAGTAGTAAATCTAAAATACAAAATGTACCGATTAAAAGAAAATCTAAAAAAAGAAAAGCAATTAAAAATTCTTTTAAATTTACACTAACACTATTCCAGCTTGTTAATAAACACAATGGAATTAATAAAGTAGTTAATAAAACGAAAAATAAAGATATACCATCAACACCAAGTGTAAAATTTAGGTTTAAACTAGGTAACCAAAAAAATTTTGTGACAAATTGGAAAGAGCCCGTAGATTTTTGAAAAAACCCCCACAATAGCAAAGAACCTATAAAAGATAGACACGCAGAGTTTAAAGCTATAATTTTTAATAATTTCTCTTTGCTAGAAGGTGTAAATAATAATAACAAAATTCCAAAAATTGGAAATAATAAGATATAAACTAATAAATTTTCAAAAGATAGCATTGATTTTAGACTAAATTTACATTTTATAGGATTTGAACCTATGACCATCAGTTTAGAAAACTGTTGCTCTATCCAACTGAGCTAAAAATGCTGGTTGATAAAATAATGGAAAAGGGACTTGAACCCCTGACACTTGGATTATGATTCCAAAGTTCTAACCAACTGAACTATTCCATCTCTTACAGTAAATACAGAATTGCTTTATAGTTAACAAGATATAAAATAGTAGGATTTAAAAAAAAAAATACAAGTGAAAGGATCAAAACACTTAAAATTATAGTTTTTGTAGTTTTAATTGGATAATATAGTTTCCCAACTAAAAGATTTTCGAAATATAAAACTTTAATAATTCTTATATAATAAAACGTCGAAACAACACTACAAAGAATACTTGCTAACGCTATGAAATAAAAAGAAATTCCAACTACCGATAAAAAAACACTCATTTTAGCAAGAAAACCAACCAAAGGAGGAATACCTGCTATCGAAAACATAGTTAAAGATAAAGAAAACGCTAATGCCGCATTTGATTTTTTTAGTAACGCTAAATCACTTAATTCTTTATTATATTTATTTTCAAAATTCTTTTTTTTCAATCTAAGCAACAACATTACATACCAAACACATAACCCTGAGATCATATATATAAACATATAAAACAAAAGCATCTGGATACCTATAAAGGTACTTGTACTAAAAGCGATTAAAGCGTACCCCATATGACTGGTTGAACTATAAGCTAATAAAGTTTTTAATCTTCGCTGTTTTAAACCCCCAAAAGAACCTACAAAAATACTGAAAATACCAATCCAAAGAGAATAAAACTGCCAACAACTTTTTAAACTAAAAAAGCTTTGATAACAAAGTCTTATTAACAACACAAAAACACTTAATTTTGTTATAACGGCGAAAAAAAAAGTTGAACTTGTTGGAGCACCTTCATAAACATCTAATGACCACAGGTGGAAAGGTGCCAACGACAATTTAATAAATAAACTAAACAAAACTAAAGTTAACCCAAATTCTACAAAGCTATAATTAAATAACTCAGCAAGAATTGGAAACTGACCTATATCTAATAACATCATTATCTGTATTGTTTTCCATAATTCATACGTTTTAAGATCCCCGGAATCAAAAAATAAATCGTGTGGATGAAAATACATGCTAGAACACTCAAACAAGTCATGAAAATCTGAAAAATTAATAGAACCTGTAAGGCCATAAATAAATGAGCTACCAAGTAAGAAAAAAGCGGATGAGACAGCACCAGTCACAAAATATTTTATACCACTTTCAACTGAATAACTTGAAATTTTTCGGAAGGAAGCTAAAATATAGAATGCAAGACTTGATAATTCGATAGCTAAGTAAGCGGTTAATAAATCATTACTGCTACACATAAGCAAAAGACCTAAAACAGCAAATAAAATAATTAATAAATACTCAAATGAAGTTAATTTTTGCTCCTTTAAAGAATTTGCGACGATTAAAAAATAAAGCGCAGAAAACAAACAAATTAATATTTTTGTAAAGAAAGCGAAATAATCATTTACAATTGAATTATTAAAATTTGAAAAATTTAGTACTAACAAATCGTCATTAAAAATTAAATAACTGGCCATAATTAAAATCAAAGCCATGGACTCACTAAGAGCTTTTTGAAGCATTAAACCATAAATGTTATAAGTGATTAAGACAATCACGATTAGTACGTAAATTATACTGATACTAAGAAAGTACTCAGGAAATAAAGTGAACGAATGTAAAGCAACCAAACTAGGTAAACCTAAAGCTAATTTTTTTTTCATTTTTTGCTTTGAAAATATTAATTACTCTTTAAAAGAAAGTTTAGAATTTCTAGACAACTGTTTAAAAAGTGATTGATCTGTAGTCTGTTGTGTAGCAAAAGTGTTAGTTAAATAGACTACACCAACTAATGTTAGTAAAAGTATTAACCCAGAAATTAAAAACTGCAAAACATAGTAAGAATATAAAACTTGACCATAAACTTCAACATCGCTTATAGAATCAATTAAGTCATACCAATTTTGATAAGTATTTAAATAAAAAGAATTACGATCATAGTTATTTTCAAAATGTATAGATATTTCACGTAATAAAGGAGTTAATAAAAAAAAACTAAAAACGAACCCAACTGGCACGTATTTCATACTATTTTTTGATAAATTATTTAATTTAGATTCTAACATCATAACAGCAAATAGGAATAAAATAGCAATTGCACCTACGTAAACAACTATGAAAAGTAGTGCTAAAAGCTCACACTCTAACATAAACAATAAAAAAGCCGAAAATATGAAACTAGCAACTAAAAATAAAAGTGAAAATACTGGGTGTTGCGAGAAAACAACCATAAGCGCACTAATTACTAAAAATATAGAAAATAAATAAAACAACATATTTGAGCCGAACATTTCAAATGAAAGAAATTTTAATTCTTATAACATTTAATTAAACAATTAAAAATTTTTTAAATGATTCCCTAAATTTTTATTAGTATTTTATAAAAAATCTTTAATACACACTTGAGTTCTGGAAGATTTCAGGTGATCTATAAAAATCAATGAAAAAAGGAGTTGAACCTTTAGAATTATTTATTAATAATAATTTACCTATAAAATTTATATTATATTTCATTTTTTCCAGCTACACGTTCCCGTACAGCTACCTTGTTACGACTTCATCCAAATTACCAATTTCTCAATAGACTTAACAAAGTTAAGTCTTCAAGCAAAACTGGCTCTCTGCATGTGACGGGCGGTGTGTACAAGGCTAATTGACATATTCACCGCAACATGCTGATTTGCGATTACTAGTGATTCCAACTTCATGTAAACGAGTTTCAGCTTACAATCCGAACTGGGAAAACTTTTAGGAGATTAACTAAAAATTTAATTTTTGTAACTTTTTGTGGTTTTCATTGTAGCACGTGTGTAGCCCAATCCATCAGGGTCACAATAACTTGACTTAGTTCTCACCTTCCTTCAACTTATCGTTGCCAGTATTTTTAAAGCAATTAAAAAAAAATAAATTCTTTTTAAAAATATTTAAATGATAAAATTAAAAATAAGAGTTTCGCTCGTTTAGGGAATTAACCAAACATCTCACGACACGAACTGACGACAGCCGTGCAACACCTGTAAAAATTGTAATTGAATCTGCATAATAAAGTTGTGAAGATCAAAATTAACTTTTATGTCAAGGATTGGTAAGGTTTTGCGCGGAGTATCGCATTAAACCACATGCTCCACCACTAGTATTAGCCCCCGTCAATTCCTTTGAGTTCCGACCTTGCGACCGTACTCCTCAGGCGGAGTGCTTATAGCGTTAGCTTAAAAATCTAAATAAATATTTTAAAAACTTATTTACATTAAATTACAGCACTCAGAATTTACAGTGTGGACTACCAGGGTATCTAATCCTGTTTGCTCCCCACACTTTCGTCCCTTAACGTCAGTTTTTACCAAAGAGTCGCCTTCGCTAACGGTATTCCTTTATATATCTGTAGATTTTAACCTTTCGTATAAAATTCTACTCTTCTGTATAAAACTCAAGTAGAGCAGTGTTAAAAGCTTATCTAAAGTTAGGCTTCAAAATTTAACAAATAACTTACTCTACAGTCTACGGACTCTTTACGCCCAGTCATGGCGGATAACGCTTGCCCCTCCCGTATTACCGCGGCTGCTGGCACGAGTATTAGCCGGGACTAAAACTTCTTTAAGTAATGTCATTATCATTCTTAACGAAAGAAATTTACAACTAAAAAAGCCGTCTTCATTCAGATAATATTGCTGGATCAAACTTTCGTTCATTGTCCAATATTCCTCACTGCTGGCCGAAAATTCAGCCTGGACCTTATTTCAGTTCCAGTGTGGTTGATCGTCCTCAAAGACCAACTAAAGATCGAAGGCTTGGTAAGCTGTTAAAATCACCAACTACCTAATCTTACACAGACCCATCTTTTAGCAGAATATATTTATTTCAAATATAACTTTTATGTATTATTTAGTATTTAAACAACCATATGGTTGTTATTGTTCTAAACTAAAAGGAAGCATTCTGCATATTCCTCACCCGTACGCCACGAAAAAATTTCGTTTGACTTGCATGTGTTAAGCATATTACTAGCGTTCACCCTGAGCCAGGATCAAACTCATATTATAACAACTTAAAATATTTATATAAAATTAAGTTACTTAAAATTGATATCTAAAATTTACAATTATACCTAATGTAAAAAAGTTAAAAAGTTTTAATAATAATTTTTTAGTACTTATCAGCTAAAAACCTTACAGCTCTTACACTTCAAGCCTATCTATGTAATAGTCTTTTACATTTTTTTAAAAACTCGTTTTAAGGTTAATTTCTCGCTTAGATGCTTTCAGCGATTATTTAGTAAGAATTTAGCTACTCGACGATGCTATTGGTCTAACAATCGATTCACCAGAGATTCTTTTTTCCCAGTCCTCTCGTACTAGGGTCTAATCCTTTCAGTTTTAAACACCCACGGTAGATAGGGACCAAACTGTCTCACGACGTTCTAAACTCAGATCATGTACCGCCTTCATTGGCGAACAGCCAAACCCTTGGAACCACTTACAGCTCCAGGATGCGATAATCCAACATCGAGGTGCCAAACCATTCCGTCGATAAGGTCTCTAGGGAATGATTAGCCTGTTATCCCCGGCGTACCTTTTATTCGTTGAGCGATGATCTTTTCCACTCAGAATCATCGGATCACTATAACCGACTTACGTCCTTGTTTGATTTGTCAATCTTACAATCAAGCAAATATATACTATTACGCTTACAAATTGATAGCTTAATCAATTCAAATTTACCTTTGCGCGCCTCCGTTACTCTTTAGGAGGCGACCGCCCCAGTCAAACTACCCATTATAAACTGTTTTAATAAATTAGTGATAAAAAATTTTAAGAGTGGTATTTCACTTTATGTTTAAACAATTTGCTTGCGCAAAGGTTTAATTGCTTCATAGAAACAATAAAAACTCCCACTTATACTTTACATAAAAAATTTTACCACAATATATAACTATAGTAAAGGTGCACGGGGTCTTTCCGTCTAGCCGCAGGTATTCCGCATCTTCACGGAAAATTCAATTTCACTGAACTTATGCTGGAGACAGTGGGACAGTCGTTACGCCATTCATGCAGGACACCAATTAAATGCCAAGGAATTTCGCTACCTTAGGACCGTCAGAGTTACAGCCGCCGTTTACTGGGAGTTAGAGAAAAAGCCAAGCAACCTTTTCTTTTAATCTTGCAGCACTGGGCAGGCGTCAGTCTCAATACATCTTTTTACAAATTAGCAGAGACCTGTGTTTTTAATAAACAGTCGCTGTCCCCGATTCTGTGACAACTTTATAAGGTTGCCCTAATAAAGTTACTCCTTATTCCGAAGTTACGGAGTCATTTTGCCGAGTTCCTTCAACATAATTATTTCAAGCGCCTTAATTTACTAAATTTGTCCACCTGTGTCGGTTTAAGTACGGTTTTTATTTTTTTCACGCTTTTTCTTGAAAATACTCTAAAACCTTTATTTAAACCATTAAATAAAAATAATATTTATATTTTGTCACGTTGAAATAATATTTATTTTTTACTCATCAAGGTAAACTTTCGTTATTCTCTTAGAGACCGATTAACTTTATCAAAACGGATTAGCCTTGTTTTGAAAACCTAGGACTTAAGGCGACAGTGTTTTTCACACTGTTTATCGCTACTCATATCAACATTTTCACTTCTGATTTTTTCAATTTATATCTCTATAAACCTTCATAAATTTACAGAACGTTCTGCTACCATTTAAACAATTAAATCTACGGTTTCGGTATAAGTAATTTGAGTCCCTTTACATTTTAAATGCAAAAAAGCTAGACCAGGAGGCTGTTACGCATTTTTTAAAGGGTAGCTGATTCTAAGCTTACCTACTGGTTGTCAACACTCTTTAACATTTTTTTCACTTAATTACTTTTAAGGACCTTAACCATTAGTCTGGGCTGTTTCCCTCTCGACAACGAATCTTAGCACTCGTAGTCTGTCTGATTAAAGTCTTTTAATTTATATTCGAAGTTTCAATAAACTCAGTAAGATTTTCATCCCCATTACTTATCGAGAGCTCTACCCTAAATTAAAGCACTTTAAACGCTCTACTTACATAGATTTCGCAGAAAACCAGCTATCTCTAAGTTTGATTAGCCTTTCACTCCTAACCACAAATCATCCCAGTATTTTTCCACATACACGGGTTCGGTCCTTCAATAAGCGTTACCGCTTTAAATTCAACCTGTTCATGGTTAGATCACTTAGTTTCGGGTCTTATTTTAGAAACTAATAGCATTTTAAAACTCAATTTCTTTTCGCCTACCTTATTTTAAACACAGTTAAGCTCGCTACTAAAATAAACTTGTTGATCCATTATACAAAAGGTACGCTATCACTTTTTAATATTTTTAAAGCTGAAACTGTTTGTTAGCATTAAATTTCAATATTTTTTTCAATTTCACAAATTCTTTTTCACCTTTCCTTCACAGTACTAGTACACTATCAAACATTAAAATTTTTAGACTTTGAGGGTGGTCCCCCAATATTCGAGCAACACATGACTTGTGTCACTCTACTAAATTAAAATTTTTAATTTTTGGTCCTACAGGGCTACCTTCTATGGCCATAAAAATGTTAGACCAAAAATAAAAATTTATTAGTCTTTACTGCGTTCGCTCGCCACTATTTACAGTATCTCGGTTGATTTTTTTAATAGTTACTTAGATGATTCAATTCACTAAATTTAATTATTTTAATCTTTAATTAAAATAAACTTTAATCTTACAAAGTTTAGTTTCCTAATTATGGAAAATTACGGTTCACAGCAAACGGTATTTACTCACCGTAATATTTCGTTATTAAACGTCCATTGTTTGATTTTAATGTTTAGGAATTCATTTAATGCATAGAAAAACTTTTTAACATGGGATAAGGGCGAATAACAGGATTTGAACCTGTGACTTTTAGAACCACAACCTAACACTCTAACCAACTGAGTTATATTCGCCAGCAAACTAGCTTTTGTTTTCTACTGGATGTACCATAAAAAAACTCAGCATAAAAATGATAATAAATAAACGATAATCAATGAAAAACTCAAAAACTAACCATACCTCTCTTAAACCGAAGAATAGAGTCGCTCCAATTAATATAACCAAAGTATAATGAAAAATGTAACCGGTTTGCATCTTGTGAATATTTGAACCAATTTTTAATGCAACAGTAGATAATCCTGTTGGTCCTAAAACTGCAAACATACCTCGGTCAATAAACTTGTAACTTACTGAATAGCCCCATTTGAAAAAAAATTGACTGAAATATTCGTTATAAATTTTGTCGAAAAACCATTTCCGATTCAAAAAATAATAAACTTTCTTACCAATAGTTGATGTTTTAATATTGAATAAAAACTTAGATCTAAAATTATAAAAAATAAAAGAAGAGAAAAAACCTAATAAACTTAAATTAACAGGTAAAGTCTTATAAAATACATCTATGAATTCGGCGTCGAAAATATTAAAATTTTCTAAATTGACATAAACAGCAGTCCCGAAAAAGTTACTTCCAACACCTACAAGCATGTCTTTCGTATAATAACCAATTAAAATACTTGGTACAGCTAAGCAACCTAAAGCAATACAAATCTGAGGTCCGGAGTCAGCTGCAAAACAAATAACTTGTTTATGTCCTGTAGGTTTTGATAAGAAGGTTAAATAACTTAATCGCATAGAGTAAAAAGCGGTAAAAAAAGCACCTAAAGTTCCCAAATAGTAACTAAAATACCCTAACAAACTATACTTACCATAAGCTACTTCTAAAATTAAATCTTTTGAATAAAACCCGGTCAAGAAAGGAAAACCTATTAACGCTAAAGAACCTATAACTACCATGGAATAAGTGAAGGGAGCTAAATTTTTTAAACCTCCCATTTTTCTCATATCTTGTTCATCATTAACTGCGTGTATAACAGAACCGGCACTTAGGAATAACAAAGCTTTGAAAAATGCATGATTTGTTAAGTGGAAAAAGCCTACAGAATAATTGGATAAACCACACGCGAAAACCATGTACCCTAACTGACTACAGGTAGAGTAGGCTATGACACGCTTTAAATCGTTCTGAAGTAAACCTGTTGTGGCAGCAAAAAAGCATGTAAGAGCACCTATAACGGTAATATATTCTAAAACGTTGGTTATATGCTCATAAATTGGTGAACACCGTACGATTAAGAAAACACCTGCTGTAACCATTGTAGCTGCGTGAATCAACGCTGACACGGGAGTAGGTCCTTCCATTGCATCAGGTAACCAAGTATGTAAAACAAGTTGGGCAGATTTTCCAGTTGCCCCTATAAACATAAATACACCAATAACGGTCAATGCGTCCATTTTAAAATTTAAAAAATTAATCGTACTGGTTTTGAAAAACGGAGTTATTGCTGCTACTGTAGCGTAATCAATAGCTTTATAATGGATGAAAATCAGAAGAATACTAATAAGTAAACTAAAATCCCCTATTCTATTTAAAAGCATTGCTTTTATTGCAGCTTTATTAGCTTGAATTCTTGTAAACCAAAAATTTATCAATAAATAGGAACATACTCCGACACCTTCCCAACCAACAAACATTTGTAAGAAATTGTCAGCAGTGACTAAAATAAGCATAAAAAAGGTAAACAACGATAAATAAGACATAAATCTAGGTAAATGTGGATCGTGAGACATGTATTCAGTAGAATATAAATGAACCAAAAATGAAATAAATGTAACAACAACACACATTGAAACTGTTAAACTATCAAACATAAAACCCCAATCGATATGTAATACTTCAGAACTTATCCAAGTAGCTAATTTTATGTAAACGAAACATCCTACTAAAGCGACTTCATAAAATGCGAAAAGAGAAAGTAAAAAAGATAAAAACAAACAACTGGTTGTTATAATAGCAGAGCCCCAAGATCCTAAATGCCTGCCGAATAAACCAGCTAAACATGAACCAATAATCGATAAAAACACTATTAACAAATACATTTTTTAAGAAGCAGTGCTGAAACTACCTTGTAAAAACTTTTTTGTAAGCTTTAAAAAAACCTTAATTTTTAGAGTAAGTTACTTTAGCTACTGAAGTTAAAGAAAGGAGAACCTATGAAATAGCTAAGTAAACATAATAAAACATCTTTATCAAATTTATTTCATCTAGCATTTAATGATTATCCCCAATGGGATTTGAACCCATGTTGCTGCCGTGAAAGGGCAAAGTCCTAACCCCTAGACGATAGGGACTACAAATGAAATAATATAATTAAGATTTATAATGAACTAATTTAGACTCAATTTTACCCACTAATGGAATTAAAATTAAGAAAAACATGAAATAATAAAGAGTCGCTATTTGACCTAATAAAATAAAACTATCTCTAACAGGTTTTTGTCCAACCCAAGTTAGGATAACGAAGTCTGCTATGAAAAACCAAAAACAAAATTTGAAAATAGGTCTATAAGTAGTGTTTCTTACGTCTGATGTATTAATAAACGGTATAGCTAGTAAAATTAAAATGGCTCCTCCCATGGCTGCAATTCCACCAGCTTTATGAGGGATTGATCTTAAAATAGCATAGTAAGGTAAAAAGTACCATTCAGGAACCACGTGAGCAGGTGTTTCTAGAGGATCCGCTGGTATGTAGTTATCAGGATGATTTAATGTGTTTGGGAAGTAAAATACAAAAGTAGCAAAAAAAGCTAAGAAACAAGAAAATGCGAAAACGTCCTTGGCAACAAAATAAGGGTAAAAGGGAATATCATCTACTCCTGTGTCCGAGCCTATAGGATTATTAGACCCTTCTTTGTGCAAAAGTGCTAAATGAATTAGAGTCAACCCTGCAATTACGAAAGGTAAAACAAAATGAATACTAAAAAATCTATTTAGTGTAGGATTACTAACAGTATAACCCCCCCAAAGCCACTGTACAATATGTTTTCCAGCGATGGGAATTGCAGTAACCATATTAGTAATTACGGTAGCTCCCCAAAAACTCATCTGCCCCCAAGGTAACACATAACCTGTGAAGGCTGTACCCATCATTAAAAGAAGTATAATAACCCCCGAACACCATAACAACTGTCTAGGAGCCATGTAAGATCCATAATACAAACCTCTTCCAATATGCGCGTATACAACAATGAAAAACATAGAGGCACCGTTAGCATGTATGTACCTAACTAACCAACCATTGTTAACATCTCTCATAATATACTCTACACTACTAAAAGCTAAATCAACATGAGGAGTATAATGCATGGCTAAAAAAATACCAGAAATCATTTGAATTACTAAACAAATACCAGCTAGAGAACCAAAACTCCAGGCGTATGTTAGGGTAATTGGTGATGCGTAATGAATAAGGTGACTGTCCAGAAGATCGAAAAGATATTTTTTATTTACTCTTGGTAAATTTAACGGCAATAATGCTTTAGCTTTATTTATAACTAATAAAATAAACTTAGTCATGCCTTTTGATACAGTAGAAAAATCGGATTTTTGACTAATTGAATTCATCTGCAAGAGACAAGACTTGAACTTGTATTTCTAGGGCATGAGCCTAGTCGGTTAACCAATTACCGCACTCTTGCTTTTTCTAATACACTTTTGTTTAGATTATTAAAAATAAAAAGTTACGGCTAGAAAAATCTTTAATAACATCTAAAGTGTTCTCCAATGAAGGGAAGTATTAAAATATTTTTTGTTTTACAACTGTTTTTTCGTAGATTCCGGGTTTTCTTTCAAAAATTTATTTTCGAAAACTATCTCATTTGAACTCTAAAGCGGTGTTTTCAATGAAAATAACCACAATTGTCTCTATAAAGGTCGAAAATTTTCGTCAACGAAAAAGATTAGGAATAAATAACTGAATTACTAATGATGCTCCAAATCTGTTTGCTGTAAACTTTTATAATAGCTTGTTTGTTACCTACCAACCAAATTTATTTTTTCAGTTTTCTAATTTTGGTCTTGATTTTCTCTATAAAGGTCAAAAATTTTCGTCATCAAAAATATACGGTTGGAAAAACATAAAAACAATCCCAAAAAACTTTTTATGGGGAGTTGATTGAAAAAACGTAAAAATGACACAAAAACACAAAATACTTCCACGATGTTTTTAGCTTTTTTAATTTTTGTTTTGAATTGTTCGAATTCAACCTCGAATCTAAAACTCATTCTTAAATTGTTTCTCAATTAAGTATTTTTTGTTTTCTTTCTATAAAGGTCAAAAATTTTCGTTAGAAGAAAAACATAGAAAATGATTAAAAATGCGTGAAAAGGGTACTAGTTAGATATTATGTATCAGCCTTGTTAAAATGAGAAGTGAAAAACACGTGAGAGATCCCCTTAAAACGGGAAAACGTACCTATTTGATCTCTAGTCAGCCTCCCCTAACAGCAGTGTTTTTTAGATTGCCCACAAAAAAAACTTCTTATGAAAAAATGGTTGAAAAAACAAAAATAAATGCATAAAAACGTAATTTTGTGTGTTTTTGTTTGTTTTTATGTTATTTTATTCGTTTTTTATTCGCTTTTACGTTTTTTTATGCAGTTTTTTGTAACTTTGTGTATTTTTGTTTGGTTTTACGTTTTTTTTATGCAGTTTTTCATAGTTTTGTGTATTTTTGTTTGTTTTTGTGTTATTTTATTCGTTTTTATGCAACTTTATTTGTTTTTTATTCGTTTTTACGTTTTTTTATTCATTTTTGTGTAATTTTGTTCGTTTTTATGCAACTTTA
>Ga0209712_10002287_pt1 | contig 15871 bp, 14 predicted proteins | sample ArcOceMetagenome_FD_187443 | JGI IMG/M metagenome (GOLD analysis project Ga0209712, IMG submission 187443) | Marine eukaryotic phytoplankton communities from Arctic Ocean - Arctic Ocean - Greenland ARC118M Metagenome (SPAdes) (version 2) | ecosystem: Environmental > Aquatic > Marine > Oceanic...
AAATTAAATGAATATGGTTTGCCTTGGCATGAAGAGGTGAATGGTGATATTGAATTATAATATTTTAATTCTGAAAATAATAAAAGGGTCGGCTGCTTTCGAGTATTCGACCCTTTATTATTTTTCCGCAGCGGCTGCTTTAGCTGCCGTTTATTTTATACAATGTGGCAGATAAAGCAGCTACGACGGAGAAATTATCACCAATTTCCAAAACACAATTCCTCCAAATTTGTTAAAATTAAAGGTTGAAATAAAAATCTAAAAAAATGAAAGCACTCTTAATAATTATAGGAATTTTAGCACTACTTTTTATCGTCAGTCAAGTATTTTTTATAAAAAGTCAGAGAGATATTGAAATGTATCCTTTCAAAACCGTTAAAATGTATGATGAATTTGAAGTTCGGAGCTATGAAGCGACTTTATTTACTTCCGTAAAATTACCGATGAACGAATATAAAGCGGCTTCGAGTAAAGGATTTTCAATTTTAGCTGGGTATATTTTTGGTGGAAATGAAACGAATGAAAAAATAGCAATGACTTCGCCAGTCGCTATGTCGTTAGAAGATTCAATGACTATGATGTTTATGGTGCCAAGAGATTTAAAAAAAGAAAATTTACCCAAACCGAACACTTCGCAAATTGAATTTCGGGAAGAACCCGCAAAAACAGTTGCGGCAATAAGTTTCAAAGGTTGGGCAGATTCTGAAAAAATTGAAGTCTACAAAAAGAAATTAATCGCAGCTTTAGATGCGGAAGGTATTCTGTATTCTAATCGATTTTATTTTTTAGGTTACAATGCACCTTATGAAATGTTTAATCGAAAAAATGAGGTTATTGTAGAGTTAGAAAATGCAGATTTATAAAGTGTACGGGTGATTTTATAAAACAGTGTCGGTTTTTAAAATCGACACCGTTTCTAGATTATGACGATAAATATTTACACCTAAAGGTCTACATATTCGTCATACTCCAAAGTACCTTCAACGCCTTATCTTTATCTTTTATATCCACAAAAATATGGTCGTGATAATATCCTGCAACGACATTGCAACTGATATTATGTTTCCCTAATTCCGAAGCAAAAGCAGCTGTCAAACCTACGGCTTCCAAAGAAGAATGAATATTCAAAGTAATCCAAGCCGCCACAAATTCAAAGACTAAACCAAGTTGTTCTGCATTTTCCTTAGATACAACGACCGTTACACCTTCTCGCTCTTTTATTTCGCAAATAGTTATCGTTCTCGGAATCAATTCAATATTGGATACACTTGCAAAAACGTATTCCCCATCATTAAGAATCGGCTCCATATTCGCTATTAATTTGCTTAAATCAGTTACGCCATTTTTATCCTTCACTTGCTTTATTTTGGAATTACTCTTTAATCAATCTTATTTTTAATACGCCAAAACAATCTTTTCTGTCTCCGTTTTTCCATCATTGAAATATTGAATAAAGTAAATACCGGACGGAAATATTGTTAAATCAATTTCATTTTTCCCCGTTTGTAAATTTAAATGTCGTTGGATAATTTTTCCGCTTAAATCGGTAATGAAAAGTTCTTCAATATCTGCGGAGACTTCAATCGTTAATTGTCCTGTTGTTGGATTTGGATAGTAATTAACGGACAAAGTCGGTATGGTTTTTTCCATCTCTGTTTCCGTAGTTATCATAGCAATTTCAGCAATTTCTTCCTTAATAATTTTTTTGTTTTCTTTCGCTTCACAACTTGGTGTTTGTGTATACTGTTTGAATAATCGAACCAACAAATCATTCAAAAGCTCTACATCATAACTATCCGTCGTTGGTTCAATATGAGGATTTCCAATACCGCTATCATCCGTCAAAAAAGTATATGTTCCATTCGTACTTAATGCCAAACAACGCATCAAATATTCTGTGCTTTTATCAATTCCACTTGCTGCAATTGGAATAATCCGAATGCCTTTTTCGGACGCTTTTAAGGTCAACTCTTTTAATTTTTTCAATACGTCTTCGTCATCATGTGGCGGAGCATCCAAAACTAAAAATAGCAGACGAGTTTTCGCTTTGTCACTCCAAGTCATTTGATTAATCGCCACCTCCAAAGCTGATTCAACCGCTTCCGGTCTATCGCCGCCGCCACCGGAATTTTGATTTTCAATAAAATCTAGTGTCTTATTAATTTTATCGGAGAAATCAGATTGTTGAGTCAAATAAACATCGCCTTTATCTCTGTAAAAAACACTTCCTAAATTAATGATTGCGTCTTCGTCAATAGCCTGCATTTGCCCAATAATATCCGTCAGTTCTGATTTTAAATAATTGATTTCATCTGCCATCGAGAAGGTTGCATCTACGACAAACATGACATCAACTTCATTTAGAATGTCGCATTTTGTTTTTATTCCAATCATATTAATACCCTCCTGGAAAGTTTCTAAAACGACTACATTATATGTTTCCCCATTATAAATCACAAGGGCGGATAATTCATTCAAGTTATCTTTTTCATCAAAGACATTCGCCCAAAGTTCGGCCTTTCCAGTATTATCCGTTCTACTTTTCCAAATAATTTCTTTTCCATTTAATAATTGAACTTCCTCATCAATAATAGGAATTCCCTCCTGAGTCATGACCTGAACGGTGTAGCGATTTTTTAAATTCATTTTCCAAGTGAATTGATATTCCTTTAATTCATTTTTAGTAATATCTTGCCACATTTTCCATTTACCAAAATCATTCACCTCTCCGGCGGTGAGTAAACCAGTTTCGGATTTTAGAATTATTTCTGATTTTTTCGAATTAGAATTATAATAAGAATGAGCAATTGTATAATCAGATTTTAGCATTACGCCTGATTTTTTAGTATTAGAATGAGAAGTCGCATAATCATATCGATATTTCATTTTATCTCCGGTAACTGTAACTTCCTCAAGCATTGGGCCGTCTTCTTTTAATATAAAATTAACGACCATATTTTCTTTTGTAAGAATCCGTCGTTCAGTTTTTTTATAACCGATATGTGTCACTTCCAAAGTGATAGAATCTTCACAAAAGGTTTTAAAAGAGAAAATACCATCAATATCAGTACTTGCTTCCACGTCTACAAATTGAATCAGAATGGTTGCACCAATAATGGCTTCTTTTTTTTCATTTGTAACTTTTCCTTTGATAAGACACTGAGCATTAGATTGAAATATTGAAATCACAAATAAGATAACTGTAAGCGTCATTAACTTTTTCATAATGAGTTGATTTTGATTAAATTGTATTTTTGTAAGATAGGATACTTTCGTGTTTTCAAAAATAGGACTTTTTGATTTATAAAGCAAAAAAAAACGCTATCACGGAAAGTGATAGCGTTTTTGTTATTCATAAGTTTTGATGATCAAGCGGAGAGCTTAGTGTTACGGATTACATTTCAACCCAAACGGCCCCTTTATTACTTGACTCGACCACTTTGTTAATAAATTCCATTCCACGAACGCCGTCTGTAACGGTTGGAAAGTCAGTATAAAGGGAGTCTGGCTCTTCTCCTTTTAATCGTGCTTGAATGCAGAAAGCGACATTGCGATAAATATTGGCGAAAGCCTCCAAATAACCTTCTGGATGACCAGCAGGAATACGGGAATGTGCATTTGCTTCTGGCGATAATTCACCGACACCAGTTCTGTAAATTTGAGTCGGTTTATCCATCCATTTTACTAAAAGTGTATTAGGTTGCATTTGTCGCCATTGCAAACCACCTTTTGTACCATAAATACGAATATTCAAATCATTTTCTTCACCAACCGAAATCTGACTGGCGTGCAAAATTCCTTTTGCTCCACCTTCAAAACGCAATAAAATATTACCATCATCATCTAATAATCGTCCATCAACAAAGGCCGTCAAATCGGCACATAATTCATTGATTTTCAATCCTGTAATATATTCTGCCAAGTTTTCAGCATGCGAACCAATATCGCCGATACAGCCACTTGCACCCGATTTTGTGGGATCTGTTCGCCAAGCTGCTTGTTTTTGCCCACTATCTTCCAATTTAGTCGCTAACCAGCCTTGTGGATATTCTACTACGACTTTACGAATCGTTCCGATTTCGCCATTTTTGATCATTGATTTGGCTTGTTTCACCATTGGATAACCGGTATAATTATGGGTCAAAGCGAAAAGTAAACCGGTACTTTTTACTAAGGTTTCTAATTCTTTTGCTTCTTCAATTGTAAAACAAATTGGCTTATCGCAAACGACATTAAAACCATTTTCTAAAGCCATTTTTGCTGGTGCAAAATGAACGTGATTCGGTGTAACAATGGAAACAAAATCCATTCGTATATTTTTGGGCAAATTCTTTTCAGTCATTATCATTTCCTCAAAAGAACCATAGGCTCTTTCGGGATTGATAAATAAATCTTTGGCGGAAGCTTTTGATTTTTCGGGATTACTACTGAAAGCGCCACAAACTAAATCAATTTGTCCGTCTAATGCAGCAGCCATACGGTGCACACCACCAATGAATGCACCTCGTCCGCCGCCAATCATTCCCATTTTTATTTTTCTCATAATTTTTTTTGGTTGCTAGATACCTGATAAGTACCCGAATCTATTTATTCGACTTTTTGACAATTTCTGCAAATCTTATAAATTTATGTATAAATAAGACTTTGAAAGTGTTGAAAAAATTGCGTTAGTGAGCAGATGATTTGCAGTCACCTGCTCACTTTTGCAGAAATTGTCAAAGAACCATTTATGCTACACTTACCTACTTATATTCTCGTAAAATATGGGTAATCATGTGTAATAAGTTTTTACGAATAAATATGTACGGGTATTTACTTGTATCAAGTGTGATTAGTGCATAAGGTATGCTTTTAAAAATCCATCTAAATCGCCATCCAAAACGGCTTGAGCTTGAGAAGTTTCGTGAGCAGTTCGCACGTCTTTCACCATTTTGTATGGATGTAAAACGTAATTTCTAATTTGTGATCCCCATTCTACTTTTTGTTTTCCTGCTTCTACTTTTGCTCGTTCTGCATTTCGTTTTTCCAATTCGATTTGATACAAGCGAGACTTTAACATTTTCATCGCCTTATCCTTATTCAAATGCTGCGAACGTTCTTCTTGACATTCTACAAAAATACCGGTCGGAATATGACGCAGACGAACAGCCGAATCGGTTTTGTTGACATGCTGACCACCAGCTCCACTTGCCCTGAAAGTTTCCATTTTTACATCTGAAGGATTGATTTCTATTTCAATGGTATTATCAATCATTGGATAAACATAAACAGACGCAAAGGTCGTTTGACGCTTACCTTGAGCATTGAATGGACTGATACGAACTAAGCGATGAACGCCCGTTTCACCTTTCAAGAATCCATAAGCAAATTCACCTTTTACTTCAAAAGAAACGTTGCGATAACCTGCAACAGCATCTGGTTGAATATTTAAGAAATGATGTTTTCTACCAGATTTGGAAGTCCACATTTCATACATTCGAGAAAGCATCATTACCCAATCACAGCTTTCTGTTCCACCAGCACCACTATTGATTTCTATGACACAATCTAACTCATCTTCAGGTTCATTCAAGGCAGAATGAAATTCTACATTTTCGATGGTTTCTAAGGTTTTTTGATATGCTTCATCAACCTCTTTTTCTGTCACATCTCCTTCTTGAAAAAACTCCTGTAAGACTTCTACATCTTCGATTCTTGCAGTGACTGACTCATACAAATCCACCCAATGTTTGTCGGATTTTATGGCTTTCAATGTCGCTTCTGCTTCTTTTGGATTATTCCAAAAGGTAGGGTTTAGAGAAATAGTTTCTTTCTCTTCTATCTTTTGTCGTCGGTTAGCAACGTCAAAGATACCTCCCTAAAACACTTAATCTCTCATTGAGATTTTTTAACTGGTCTGAAGTCATTGTTCTTAACTTTTTAAAATTGTGAATTCCAAAGGTAGTGAGGTGATTTCATTTTTTGGAATGATTGGAGGGTAAATTAAGAAATTGTTTGATTTGGGATTAGAAATCAGGACTGAAAGTATAATCTAAAAATAGAAAAAATCCTGTCATTCCGACGAAGGTCGGAACCTTCTGAAGGCAACGGAACAAAAATTAAAAGAAAAACAGTTTTCAGTTGTTTGACAATTTTTGGTCGCAGCGGCTATTTCTAGTTGTCGTAAAGTCTTGAAATGGTCACGGCAGTAAAGATAACCGCTATGGAAATCGTAATTTACTTAGATTTGACAAAATTTGTCAAAGTGCCTTTTTTTTAATTGGCAACTTCTTCAAAAAGTAGGGTCTTTACGCTCGGGAGATTTCGACCTTCGTCGGAATGACGGCTCCTATTGATATTTTAGATGGTGAAATAGTTAATAATTCATAATTGAAAAATTATTTTACTTGCTTTCCATTTTCATATCGCTGAATTTTAGTATTTGGAAAACGATCTTTTATGACATTATTAAAAAAATGTTTTGCCGATTTTTCATTAGAAAAATTACCAATAAGATAAGCATATTTTTGTTCGCTCGTCACATCTACTTCTACTCCGCCCATTTCACGAAACAAACGGTGATTTACTAATAGCATTTCCTCAGAAACTATTAATTCTATTTTGTAACCGGTATAAGTTTGCGAAACCTTTTTGGTTTTATGAACTGGAATCTTTGATTTTTTCTTAGGTTTTACGGTTGATTTGGAATTTTTAAAAGGATCATTTCTGATTGTATATTCTACTCTTAGCTTAGGTTTTTCTTCTTCAGTTAGTTGATGATCAACGTATTCTTTTGTCTCTGACCATAATTTTTTGTCACCTGCTTTTTTCTCTTTTTTAGGTGAGCCCACTTTTTTCGGGTTGCCCTCATAAGATTCGTAAACCATTTTTTCTCCTGCTTCGCCAGCTACATAAACCACTTCTTGAAACATTAATTCTTCCAGACCTTCTTCAAATAACTCTTTTTCCATCATTTGTGCCAAGGTCAGTTTCTTAGTTTCGTCTGCAGTAATTGAAATGACTTTGAATTCCGTTCTACGATTTTCTTGATGATTTGTCTTTGAACACTTTATGCCATCCTTACAGTTATTCACTAACGTACGTTCTCCGTAACCTTTTGCCTGAATTCTACTTTCCCAAATCCCTTGACTAATCATATATTTAGCGGCAGTTTCTGCACGTTTTTGTGATAAGGAAAGATTCGTAGCAGCATCTCCACGACTATCTGTATGAGCACTTAACTCTATGGAGATATGTGGATTATCACTTAATATAGATACTAACTTATCTAATTCATATTTTGCATCTTGACGAATATTATACTTTCCTAAATCATAATATATATTATCAATTTTGATGGATTCATCCATCAAAATTTTCTTTAAAGAAATATTCGCTCCGAGTGTTCCAGCCCTATTATTATCGGTCAAATTATCTGCAATTCCGGGACGAGTTATGCCAACGCCTTCTATACACAAAATACATCCATCAATGGAAATATTTGCATCAATTCGTTTATTGAAATACTCCTTTTTACGAATGAGAATGACGTAAGAATTACCCTGTTCCATCCGAAAGCTAAAGGTGTGATAAGGGTGGTTTTTTAATTCCAAAATCACTTGACGTTCCGTTTTATTATAAACTTCAATCGTTGCACCTTCAATTGCATCAACAGGACTCATACTATTTTCAGATCGCCAATCAGCAATCGTTGCTTCAAAAATATATCCTGGTGCTCTTTCTAGGGAAACATTCAAATATAGGTTATGATGTTCGTTTTTATCTGCACCCGAAAAATCAATTTCAGCATTCATAAAACCTGCCTTTCGGATACGCAACTTATAGCTTTTATTATCTTTCACCGTAAATTCAAACTTTCCTAAATCATCAGTAATTACTTCACCTCGAAAAGTTCTTTCTGCCGAAAGTAATGTGACGATTGCACCTTTTAGATAACCGGAATTATCTTCTGCAAATACATAACCTTCAGCTGTAACGGTATTTTTTTGAGCACAAACACTTGAAATAAGTAGAAAAATAAAGGTCGTAGTTGTTAATAATCGCTTCATGTAATGTGAATTTTGAATTAGTTGCCTTGTTTTGCACAAATATTTTTTTACAAAATGATTCGTAAATTTTAATAAAGCCGAAGCTTTTTTTGTGTAAACTATTGATTTTGAAATGATAATATATAATTTACTACAAATATATATTTAAATGATTATAGATTATAAAAAAAGCAAAATTATCAGATTTTATGCTCAATTACTTATCCTTAGTATTTCTTATTGTAAATGAGGCATAAAAATTCGATGTGCATTTTGTTATTTTTATTGTCCTATTTTGAAGCTGGATTTTATAACTTTTCGGTGGGTGAGGACAGTAGCTTTTAACTGTTCATAATTCCCAGTATTAATAACCGTAACTTTTTCTGATGATGAAATACCGCAAGCAGTTGTTGTGATTACCGGAATTCCTTTAGAAATCGCTTTTAATATTAATCTCGGCTGATATTCGATATAAGTCGGATAAATTATTAATCCAATCATTTCAAAGTTACCATTAAATTTTTCAATCGTTATATCATTCGCAAAATAATCATGTTCTAATTTATTTCCTGAAATAATTTATTTCAAATCTAAATCCTTCGCTAATTTATTAATTTCATAACCACCTTTTCGACCAATTAAAGAGGTAGGAAAAAGGATTTTATCACCTAATTTTTGAGGTTGATTACTTGATATCTTTCAAGGAAGTTGAATCGTTTTATTTTGAAATATTGTTACAATATCGGAATGTGGCGTGATGATTTTTCTTGTTTTCGTCAATGCTTTATTTTCAATACGCATCAAAATTTTATCTGCTCGAAAATCTTTTAAAGTTATATTTTTGGGATAATTATCGAACGCTTTATTTAAGTGATTTTGTAGTATTTCGATTGGTCGTCTGGTCATCAATACGTCGAATGTTTTCCCTCCTAAAATATTGTTTTTATATAAAAACGGCAATAAATTTTGTGCAATGACTAGATGTGTGGATTCAATAGGAATGGTTTTAGTCGTTTCGTCAGCGGTTTTTTTATCTAATTCTAATATTTATCGAAAAAATTTATGCTTTGATTTTGGCATAAGCCTTAGTTTTAAAGCTCGATAAATTATTGTTTTTGAGGCTCGTTTTATAGTTTGATTTGTCTTTTTTGTCCAACCGTAACGATTTTATTTTAGTAATTTATTAGATTTAAAGGGTAGAATAAAAGCATCATTTTCATTGGAAATAGTTTGAATATATTCATCTTAGTGTTAATATCAAAAATTTTAATTGAAAAATACTTTCCTTGATTAAGTTATGCTTTTCAGCTAATTCGCTTTTATTTATCTTCATATTTTTAGATTAGGGACAGGTTATTTGTTACTTTCTTCCTTGATTAAAATGATTAAGTAGGTTATCATAAGGGCAAACGCACTAAATTATTTTGTTTAATAATCAAAAACAATATATTATTTGTTAATTGGGTTTAATTATGATTAATTAAAAATAATATTTGTTAATGAAGTTCTCTTCTTCTTTTCCTTGATGAAAAGAAGCAAACCTGCCCGTTCGCACAGCAGGCGTGTGCTTAACGCTTTTTCAATACTTTCAGCCTAAAATCAATAATGTCAATCCAAAACGTAATCCAAAACCGAAGTCATATTTTGATGCGTTTGTCTTACTGACATCAGAGTAGGGAAATATATCAAGTCGGGCTCTCTGTATTAATAATTTTATTGAAAATTATGACAAATCAGCGATTTAATCCTTGTGTATAGGTGTGGTTTTTGGAGAATCATCAACTAACTTGTGGTTTTTAAAATAATTAAAAATAAGCGAGAATACTCAAATAAAAAATTACATTTCTACACAAAAAAATAAGCATTTATGTATAGCAGACCTCGACGTAATCGAGCAACCGCAGCAATTCGGTCAATGGTTCAGGAAACCAGATTGGATGTAGCGAATTTGATTTATCCTTTATTTATGGAGGATGGAAAAAATATCAAAACCGCAATTCCATCTTTACCAGATATTTATCGTTATTCCCTTGATACTTTGCTTAAAGAAATAGAGGAAAGTGTGGAATTGGGAATTGAATCATTTGTGTTATTTCCAGCAGTAGATGATTCTTTGAAAGATAAAATAGCATCTTATAGCTACCGTTCAGATAACTTTTATCTTAAAGCAGCTACGGAAATTAAAAAACGATTTCCTCATATTATGCTGATGAGTGATGTCGCTATGGATCCTTATAGTTCGGATGGACATGATGGATTCGTGGATGAAAATGGAAAGATTTTGAATGACGTGACGTTACCGATTTTGGGTAAAATGTCAGTTGCTCAGGCAGAAGCAGGATTTGATATTCTCGGCCCTTCGGATATGATGGATGGACGAGTCGGGTTTATGCGTGCACAATTGGATGAGGCAGGTTTTATAGATGTTGGAATCATGTCTTATACTGCAAAATATGCTAGTGCATATTACGGTCCTTTTCGGGATGCTTTAGGTTCTGCTCCAAAATCTGGTGATAAGAAAACCTATCAAATGAATCCAGCGAATAAAATGGAAGCATTGCGGCAAGCAGCAATGGATGCTGCTGAAGGTGCGGACTTTTTGATGGTAAAGCCAGCGTTGTGTTACTTGGATATTATTCACATGTTAAAAGAAAATTTTGATTTACCAATTACCGCTTATAACGTCAGCGGTGAATATGCGATGCTAAAAGCCGCTTGTCAAAACGGATGGCTAAATTACGAACAAGCAATGCCAGAAATGCTACTCAGTATGAAGCGTGCAGGAGCAGACGGAATCTTAACGTACTTCGCCAAAGATTTCGCACGATTACGAAAAGAAGGGATTGTATAATTAGAACTCAAGAATATTTATAGGATTAAAAATACAAAGGCACTTTATCAATTCTGATAAAGTGCCTTTATTACTAATTCTACAATTTGTCCCGAAAAAAGTGATTTCTAATTCTTAATTAAAAATTAGTCTCGAACTGGAGAAACCGTTCCTTGTCCTAATATAAATTTCACCGACCTAACGATTAACTCATTTCGTACAGATTCATCCGTGACCGTTTCCAATGGGAAACCGTAATTTACGACTTTAAAATCACGGCCATTATAAGCAATACCCGCTATTCCGCCTTTTCCACCGCTGTAAGTTAAAATTGCTTTTGCACCGCCGACAGGTCGTAATTGGTCTGGATAATCAACATCAAAATAACCATTTTCGCTATTGTCAAATGATCCTTTTATTCCATTCATAAAACTACCTGAAACCGCAGCAAAATTATACGTTTGAGCATCATCACCAGCATATTGAGCTTTCAAATATTTCTGAAAAAACCAAGGAGCGGTACCACTCGAACGTGCCATTTCAAAAGCGTGTTCTGAACCAGAAATAATCAATCCGCCGCCGCCATCTAAGTAGCGTCTGATAATCGTTCGTTCATTAACATCTAAGGAAGCATCGGCAGTAGATTCTTCCCCCAAAAACCAGCAAACACCTTGATATGGTTTTAATGTAATTCTTAAATCTTGAACGGATTCATTTGACGTACCATCGAAACTTACATTTGCAGCCTCCAAACCTTTCGCATATTCTACGGAATAATCATAACGATTCATTCTATCAATTAGAAGGCGTTTGGTGAATCCTAAATATTTACCATCATTTTGGCGAATCGCTGCATATCTATCTAATCTATCAAAACCATCAACCAACAAAAACGCTACTTTTGAACTGCCATCTTTTGGCGTCCTTGCGGCAATTACGGTTGTCGCAAAAGATTCTCCACCAGCATTTGTTGCGGTGACCTTGAAGTAATAAGTTGTTTCTGGTTCTAAATTAGAAATCGTATGAACATTACCATTCACGGCTATTCCATCTGCAAAACCTTTTCCATGTTTAGACATATAAACTTTGTAACCAGTCGCTGCATGTCCGCCTGCGGGGGTAATAAGAGGTGCTTGCCAAGTCAACTTTATTTGATTATTACCTTGGTTTTGTGCCATCAAATGCGTTGGTGATTCCGGTAAAAATACGGCAGCAATGCCAGCTTGATTCGCATAATAACGGACAATTCCTTGATAAACGGCTCTTGCACTCAAGTTTCTAAATTCAGGCGTTAGAATCGCCTCTGCATCTACTTCATTATCATGGAAACCAATTTCTATCAAAGCTCCAGGAATTGTCCTCAAACGACGCAATTCACCAAAATTTGCTTTTTTTACGCCTCTATCTTTCCATTCATCATCATATTCTGCTCGAATATCCCCAACCAACTCTTTATGAATTGCATTCGTTAATTCAAGACTTCCGGAAGTTGCGCCACGATTATAAATAAAAGACTCTGTTCCTGTTCCTTTTCCGCCACCAGCATTCGTGTGCCAAGAGACGTAAATCGCACTTTTTTGCTCTTCTTCCGTTCCTTTTGCCAATTCCCATTCTGCGTATTCTGGGCGAACTGCGACGTCTCCATCACGACTATTAAATCCTTGATATTGTGTATAATAGGTAGCTGCTTCTTCGTAACGAGGTTTTCCACTGACGTTTCCGCCGCCCGTAATTGTTCCCATTCCACCACCAAAACGTACGGCGTCCGCAATAATCGCCTGACCAACATCAGATGATTTATCAGACAATTCTACACGACCTTGCGTGCCTTTTTCAAAGTAATATTGCCCCAAATAAACCCAAGTCATTCCGTGAACTTCTTGATTAATACTTACAACCGACTCGCCACCAGCATGATAAACGTGGTAACGGGTATCCTGACAACGATTATTTCCATTTCTATAAAAGACAGAAACCCAGTAATAACCAGATTCTTGAACCGTTGGTGTAAATATCGCACGACCACTTTCTTCGGCCTTTGTATAAATATATTCGTAGTTTTTATTGTGACCAATTGCAGAACTTTTTGACCATTTTCCGGTCGTGGAAAATCCTGTGTTTTCGTCATCTACGATGATTTCATTCGTATTCATATCTCGCTCTCGAACCGTCCAAACATTCGCACCAGCATTTTCTAAATATTTTAATAAATAATAATTTACGGCTTCGATATTTCCAAAATCTTCAACGATGCCATTTGCATTCGTCCGTTGTGTTCTCCAGTCGCCTTTGTGCCAACGCCATCCGTGACCGGCACTTACCCAAATCGTTTTATTTTCCAATGCACCATTTTTAGCTTTTGGTAAAAGACTTGGAGGCATTGCATTTCTGCTGGAAGTATTAGAGTATAAATTAACGTCTCTATCTCCAACACTTTTCTCTGTCATATTATATTCTTCTGGAATAGTAAAACTTGGCAAAAAATCTCCTAAGGGTTGATAATCTCCATTCGTGTCTTTTGCGAAAAAGTAATATTCAGAAGCATTCAATTCTGTGAAAAAAGGAACAATTAATTCCGTAATCTCATCAAATTGTTCATCGTCTAAATATTTTAAAAATTTGAATGGAAATAAAAAGTAAATATTTGCTTTACCATCTTCCATTGTAATTTTATCAATTTTTGCACCTTTCGGTAAAAAAGCTTCTTTTTCACTTTCTTGATAAATGGCTTCCAAAATCGATGTACTTAATTCAGGCGTAATCTCTGTAACTTGTCCATTAACTGCCGAACCTATAAGGCTGATTATGAGGACGATAAATAAGTGTTTCATAGTTTTTGATGCTTTTATAATTGAATAAAGAAGTGTACTATATTTCTCCTTTAACTTTGACGAATATTATGCCATTCCAATAAAAATAATTTGTTAAAATATCATTATTTATACTTTCGATTATTAGTTGATTACCAGACTTTATAGAGCCTGTCCCGAAACCTTGTGGGTTTTAAAAACCAATAAGGTCTTTACGCTACATATAAAAAACGAATTTCAATCCTTTAATCTTATTATATTGTGTCAATTTTTTATTAATAAAAATAATCATGTACCAAACGTTAGAGGATTTAATAAATATCGACTCACCCACAGGCTTCACACATAACGCGGAAGATTACTGTTTTAATCTGTTAACAGAATATGGTTGGCAACCAAAATATACCAATAAACGTGCAATTACTTGTGCATTAAGTAAATCGCCAAAGTTAGCGATTGCTGCACATTTAGATACATTAGGCGGTATCGTTTCCAAAATAAATTCAAATGGAACATTGCAACTTTCAAAAGTTGGGGGCTTGAACCTTAATGGTTTTGAAGGTGGCTATTGTCGAATTTATACTTTAGACGGAGAAATATTCACAGGAACACTTTTATTAAATAATCCTGCGGCACATGCGAATCGAGAAATCGGTTCGACAAACCGAAGTGAAAAAGGGATGCATATTCGTTTGGATGAAACGGTTTATGATGACAAATCTATCAAGGAATTAGGGATTTCTATTGGTGATTTTATTTGTTTTGAACCAAATTATGTAGAAACAACAAGTGGTTTTGTGAAGTCCCGATTTATGGATAATAAAGCAGGTTGTTATGTTTTATTTGAAATTGCAAAACGTGTAAAGGCAAAAGGTTGGGATGTTCCTGTGGAATTATTTTTCTCGAATTATGAAGAAGTTGGACACGGCGGAACGGTTGGTTATTCAGATACAATTGAAGAGTTATTAGTTATCGATATGGGTGTTTTGGGCGATGGTTTGGATGGAAAAGAAACTGCTTGCTCGATTTGTGCCAAAGACAGCACAGGCCCCTATGATTATCCGATGCGAAAGCAATTAACGCAACTGGCGAAGTCCAAAAATATTCCTCATGCGGTAGATATTTATCCATTTTATGGTTCAGACGGTTCTGCCGCTTTGCGAGCAGGTTTGGATTTTCGAGTGGCGTTAATTGGACCCGGAGTTTCGGCTTCACACGGAACGGAACGGACGCACAAAGAGGGAATTGAGGCGACGGTTGACTTGTGTATGGCTTATATTGAGTCGTTGTTGTAAACGTATTAATCCGTGTCGGTTTTCAAAACCGACACGGATTTTCGAACCGAAAATAAAATAATTAAAATATGTCAATGACTCAAATTGCTTTATTAAAAAAATCAAACCTTCCCAAAAGAGCGAAAATCGAAAATGATATTCAAAAACTTGGATTCGACTTTCAAATTATTGGTGATTTTGAAAATCTACTTAAAGAAGATGGTTTAAAATGCGCTATAAATGCTAATGAAACTTTCTTTGAAATATATATTGATGAAGTATCAGAAATAGCAAATGAATGTGAATTCATTAAGCAAGATTTTATCTGATGAAGATATTGTGATTTCGTTTGTTTGGGGAGCAGATTTTACAGCAGGAGCAAGTATTGCTTTAATTTCAGTTGCTTTAATTGATGCTTGCGATGCTTTAATTTATTATTTAGATGATGAAATGAAATATTCAAAAGAGATGTTATTGGAAGATATACCACAGTTTTTGCAAGCACTTGAAAAGTAAAAAACTATTCCATAGTATTTTGATAAAAAAAGCTGTCTAACCATGAAAAAAATATTCCTATCAATAGCATCCATTTTTTTGATTTGGCAATCATATCTTTTAATCACTCAAATTCATAATTTAGAAACTCAGTATTGGGGTTCATTAATTTTTGTCGGTTGGATAATTAATATGTTTGTTACGGGAATATTTGCTTTCGTAGGTTTCGCATTTCCGACCGAACGATTATTACCAAAGTCATACTATCAAGTTAGAAAACCAAAACGATTAAAAAAGTGGTTCAAAATACTTCGAGTAGAAGGATTTCGAAAGTTTTTGTTACTTACATTTTGGCGAAATAAGAACCAACAAAAACGATATTTCGATGGAACAAAAGCGGGTTTTGATAACTTTGTTACACAATCTGAGAAATCA
>Ga0209712_10002288_pt1 | contig 15860 bp, 24 predicted proteins | sample ArcOceMetagenome_FD_187443 | JGI IMG/M metagenome (GOLD analysis project Ga0209712, IMG submission 187443) | Marine eukaryotic phytoplankton communities from Arctic Ocean - Arctic Ocean - Greenland ARC118M Metagenome (SPAdes) (version 2) | ecosystem: Environmental > Aquatic > Marine > Oceanic...
GTATCAGTTAAATATTATGTATCAGCCTTGTTTAAATTGAAAGTAAAAACACGTGAAAGATCCCCTTAAAACGGCGAAACGTGCCTTTTTTATTCTTACCCAGCCTTCTCTAATGGCAGTGTTTTTTAGATTACCCACAAAAAAAAGTTGCTATGAAAAAACGAATAAAAATGAATAAAATAACATAAAAACAAACAAAAACCCACAAAATTACAAAAAAGTGCATAAAACCGATTAAAAATTACACCTCAGAAAACTAAAAAATTAAAGACGTTTTACGTGTAATTATTTAATAGACGTATCAAAAGATGATTAAAAACATGAAAACCGATTGAAAATGCATGAAAATCACATTAATTAAATATCAAGTGTCAGACTTGTTTAAATTGAAAAGATTAAACTACTTGGAAGATACCCTTAAAAGTAGAAAACTTGCCCCTTACATCTTTACTCAGCCTTCGCACACCCCGGTGTTTTCTAGATTACCAACAAAAAAAATTTCTTATGAAAAAATAAAAATAAATGCCTGAAAATAAAAACCAAGATATTAAAAAATTAAAGAGGTTTTACGCGTAGTTGTTAAAAGACGGATCAAAAGAGGATTAAAAATGTATGAAAATAAAATTAATTAAGTATTACTTACTAGTCTTGTTGAATTTGAAAAGGTAAAAACATTTGAAAGATACCCTTAAAACCTTATTCTTCACATCTTTAGTCAGAGGTCCTGTATTTTAGTATTCTTCAGATTTCTCTGTTAAAAAAACTTCTTATGAAAAAATGATTGAAAATTATTTATTGCTGACGAAAATTTTCGACCTTTATAGAGGAACTCAAAATCAAAATTAAAAAATTAAATTTCGTTAAGAAGCAATAAACAAGTCATAATAAAAGTAACTTTTTATTTTATCGGGTTTAAAGTTTCAACATACAAAAAGTGTGTGTTTAGTCGTATTGCTTGAAAAGAAACCGTTAAAGGTAATAGAAAAAAAGAAGTTTTCACACTACCAAGTGTTGCAAATATTAACCGCACGTATAAGGTTTTTAGAAAAAAACGTTTTTCATATAATTTAAACAATAGCGGACTCGAACCACTAACCTTCTCGTTGTAAGCGAGATACTCTACCAATTGAGTTAATTGTTTTTTTTCTAATAGATTTTGGAAAAAGTGGGATTTGAACCCACGATATAGATTATTTCTATATAAAGATTTAGCAGATCTTCGCTATAAACCACTCAGCCATTTTTCCTTTTATTATTTTAAACTTTCAGTTCTCTTTATAAAGTTCAAAAATTTAACTCTATATTTAAAAAAAATTTGTGGATTCAGATCTTAAAATTCTTGAACAATTAGTTAAAATTACTGAATTTTGACTATACTCATCTTTACCACCATTAAAAAAGTCATCTAACCAGTATTTTAACTTTGTAGTAACAAGTTTTTTAGTTTTTGATTTAAAATTTACTGTATCTAATACAATTATCTTATTTCTAATATTCAAATAAAAGTTTAAATAAGTTAAACTTTGTAGTGCATAATATTGAAAATTAATAAAATTTTTAAAATTATAAATCTTTTTTGAATTCAAAAAAATAATTTGATTGTCTTTTTGAACTAAAAAAGTCATTTTACTCTTAAAATATTTCAAGAACTTTCTTAAAATCTGCCAATTGTTTTTGGTTTTTTTTTTTGAAATAAGTTTTGTTGTTCTTTTTATGAATCCCTCGGTATTGATAAAAGTTTCTTCATTTTCATAAAATGTACTATTAGGTATATGTAAGTAACTACCTAAAGTTTTGTTTGAAAACATTAAATTATTGTTCGTCTTATTATTTTGATCTAAAAATAATTTATTACTTAAAAATTGTTCGTCGTTAGTTGAAGAAGATTTAAGCAATTTTAGTTCCGTAATTTTTTTTAGATTTGATATATTATGGGTTGTTACGTTTAAAAAATAAAGAGAACTAAAATTATTTAAATCTTTTAACATTAATCTTGGAATTTGTTTTAAAGTAAGCGTTCCTGCATCACTTAATGCTGAATTCAGCATATTTAAACCATTCCAAGTTTTATCAAAAATATGCGAATAACATAACATTTTAAGAGTGTCACTTGTATCTTTACCATCATTTCTTTTAAATAATTCGTTATTGTAAATTAAAAAAGGATTTGTTGAAAACTTCAAATCTTGGCATATGAAATTATTTCCTTCTGCTATAGTTTTAACAATATTAAGATTAGATCCCAAAAATGATATCGGAAATGTCAAATCTATCAAAGATCCAATTGTTAAACACTTGAAATTTCCTTTTAAAACCCTTTGTCGTAAATTTAAATTTAAAGAATAACCTTCATACCTTGGGTTTGTTGAGATTAGTAAGCATAGAGTAGAAGAACTAAGTTTTATTTTATCTGACACGTTATTAAGCTGAAAAGTAGATTCCATGTCATTATTTATTTTGGAATGTTCTGCTCTTCTTAATGCTACAAAAGAATAACTCCGTGATATAAAAATTAACATACTTAGCACTTCAATACTTAAATTATCAAAAACAAAAGTAAGGAAATGATTTTTACTATTTTGCTTGTTACAGTGATCAAAAATATACATGGTTTTGATAATGGTGTTTAGTAGTTTTGACCAAGATTCTTTTTTTAATGACGTCTTTTCATTGTCAGACCAAGTTTCAAAAATCCCATCAAAAAACTGTCTTCCTTTGTCAGTTAGCCAGGTATTAAAAGTATAGGTATTATAATTGGGTTCTATCTGAACAATTTGGTCTTTACTAATGTAAATTCTAGTGTTAGATCCAAAACCGTCTGTCGGGTCGAGACTTTCAAATTTTTCAATATCCCACCCTCTAAGCTCAAAAGGAAAGCTTTTCAATGTTAAAGCTCCCATAATTTTTAATAATTTTTGTTAGTTAAAAGACCCACTGGACATAAATCTATGACATTTCCGGATAATTCTGATGAAAAAACTTTATTAATATAAGTTCCTACCTCACTTTCACCACCTCGACCAAAAATACCTAAATCTTCTACTCCTGCAATTTCAGTTGCAAACCGTACGCATCGAGTACAATGAATACATCTTGTCATAACGGTTTTAACAATGGGTCCTAAATCCTTATCACTTACAACTCTTTTAAATTTGTAGAAACGTCTTTTAGTGAAACCAAAAAATAATGATTGATCTTGTAAATCACAGTCACCACCTTGATCACAAATAGGACAATCTAACGGGTGATTAAGTAATAAAAATTCTAAAATATTTTCTCGTGCCTTTTTTATTAAAGCACTATCATGGTATACATTACTATTGTATAGCGCTGAATTCGCATTTGTAGCGCAAGAGACAATAGGTTTCATTGAATTTTTAAGTTCAACTAAACAAACTCGACAATTTCCAGCTATGGATAAGTCGTTATGGTAACAGTAATGAGGAATTGAAATTCCATTAGCAATTAAATAAGCAATTAATGAAATTTTGTTATTAATTTTTTTATTCGATGACATTTAATATTGTAGATACTAGAAAATGTAGCTTAATTTGGTTAAAGCGTCGACCTGTCACGTCGAAGACTGCGGGTTCAAGTCCCGTCCTTTTCGAAACATGTCTTTTAAATTTTATTAGTTATTTTTTTTTTTATTGGCTCTAATTGAATAGAGTTTTTGAGTCTATAAAAAACTGTTATGATGGCTAAACCAATTGCTGATTCCGTTGCAGCTATTGTTAAAATAAATAATACAAAAATTTGTCCAACTACGTCATCCAAGTAGATTGAAAAAGTTGCAAAATTTAAGTTTACGGCTAATAATAAAAGTTCAATAGACATTATAATAATTAAAATATTTTTTCGGTTTAAAACAATTCCTACTAATCCAATAAAGAAAACAATACAAGTCAGTTTTAAAATATAATTTATACTTATGGTCAACATAAAAAGTTTTGTAGGGGTACTGGGATTCGAACCCAGGACCTGTGGATTAAAAGTCCAATGCTCTACCTACTGAGCTATACACCTCAAAATTTTAATACTTAAAGAGCAAATAGTAATAAGAAAACAATCATTAAAGCGAAAAGAGCGATTGCTTCGGTTAAGGCAAATCCTAAAATTGCCATTTTAAATAATTCATCTTTTAATGAAGGGTTTCTAGAGATACCTAGAACTAAAGCACCGAATACGGTACCAATCCCAACACCTGCTCCTGCTAGTCCAATTGTTGCTAAACCTGCTCCTATATATTTGGCTGCCTGTAATAGCATAAAACACCTATAAGATGGTTTATGCAAAACGGTCACCCAAAGCAGCCGATTTTTGTTTTTTAGGGTGTCAATTTTTTTAATTTGTCTTTTAGATGTTCTAATTAAAAATTTTGGTTTTTATAGGCAATTTGGCTCCCCCGGTTTTTAAAGCTGAAAAAACAGTATTAAAGTTAATACCGCAAACTTCAAACAAAACAGTACCACCGGAAACTTTAACTCCCCAATGTGATAGTTGTCCTTTTCCTTTACCCATTCTGACTCCTGTGGGTTTTGATGTGATTGGTAAGTCTGGAAAGATTTTTATCCAAATTTTACCTTTTCTTTTAATTTTTCTTGCGATAGCTTGTCTAGCAGCTTCTATTTGCCGTGAATTTATAACACCTGATTCTGCTGCTTTTAAGCCAACTGTTCCAAATTTTAAGTCGTTTGCTTTAAATTCTAGTCTTTTAAGTTTACCTTTTCTAATCTTTTTATATTTAGTTTGTTTTGGTCCGTTATACATAATTTTTGTTAATCTGAAGACTCTTGTATCCAGACTTTTATACCAAGTGTCCCATTTGGCGTAAAAGCAGTTTCCTCTGAGTAATCTATAGTAGAGTTTATAGTTAATACAGAAATGCCATTCGCTATTTTAAGTACTTGACTTCTAGCTCTTGGACGACCATTTAACCTTCCTTTAACCTTTATCTTAATTCCTTTAAATTTGGAAAAAACATTAGTGTTAAATAGCGTCAATGCACTTTTAACAAATTTTAAAAAGAAGTTGTGACGTTTCATATTTTTCAATTGGATTGCTATGAATTGAGCTAGTAATTTGGAAGATTTTTCAGTAGTTGCACAAGTAAACAAAACATCTATTCCTTGTTGAAAAAATTCAATTTGTTTGTATTTTCTTAGGTTTACCAGTTTTTTGTTGAAAAATTTCTTAATTTTTGTTTTAGATATTGTATCTCTATTTATGTTTAACGCTTTTAAATGCATAACTAGTTTAAACTTTTTTAAAGTAAAGTTGGTTAAGCTTTCAGAAAATTTTTCAATAAAATTGTCTTTAAGTTTACTATGCTTATTGAATTCTTTTTTTATGTATATAGATTCCTGATCTGTTTCTTCCTTTTTCAAAAGCTTTACTGTTGGTATCTGTACTCCTTTGTGTATGCGAGAGTTTATTTTTTCCAGTATTTGGTTAGGAGGTATCTTTGATTTACCATTTAACGGCCGTGAGGCTATTTTTTGTTGTACAAGCTCTTTTTTTAGTTCAAGTGTGTAAATCTCTTGTATATTATCGTTAGTAAAAGAAACAGTGCTTAAATTTAAATGGTAAGATACAAAAACATGTAATGATTTATCCAAGTAACAAAGTTTACAGTGGTGTACTATTCTTCCATGATCTTTAAAGAATTTCTGGATAAAATTTCTGATTTCCAGGTCTTTCTTAGAATATATTGAGTGTTCTGTGATTTTTTTTTCAAAATATTTAGATTGCCAATTGTTTGTTTTTCCTAGTTGAAAAATATTCGGATTAGTTTTTTGTCCCACAGTTTACTTTTTTTTGCTTTTTTTCTTGAATGCAAATTTTGCACGTGTAAAAGAAAATTCTCCAAATTTATGGCTTATCATGTCTTCTGTTACAGTTAGCTCCACATAATTCTTACCATTATGTATATTGAAAGTCAATCCTAAAAATTTAGGAACTATTTCTGAGTTTCTTGATATTACCAACGTCTTTTGTTGCTGTTTTTCTGCACTTCTTTTTTTAAAAAATTCTAGGTTGATATAAGGACCTTTCCATTTTGATCTGCCCATTTTTTATTTTTTTATGATTAGTTTGTTTTTTGATTTACCAATAGATTTTTTACGGTTAGGTTTTCCCCAAGGAGTTTTGTTTTTCCCAGATTTTTTACCTTCCCCCCCTCCGTGAGGGTGATCAACAGGATTCATAGCAACTCCTCGAACTGTAGGTCTTTTATTTAACCATCTAGACTGCCCTGCTTTTTTTAGTTGAGATAAAAAAACAAGTTCATTAGAAACACTTCCTATTGTAGCATAGCATTTAGATGATAAAAGTCTATGTTCACCCGAACTTAGTTCTATTATAGCATAGTTCAGTGTTTTTTTCTTTAATTTTGAAAAGGTACCAGCAGCTCTTGAAATTTGAGCAGGCTTTGATATTTTAGGCGAAATGTTATGAATATAACTTCCAACCGGTATTTGAGTAATAGGTAGAGAGTGACCTAATTTTGGTTCTGCCGTAGAACCTGATTCAATAATATCACCGATTTTCAGGTTTTTAGGAGCTAAAATGTAAAAAAATTCGTTGTTAGAAAAATCATAAATTGCAGCAATGTATGCATTTCTGTTTGGATCATATTCGATACTACAAGTAATTCCTGTTGAAATATTTGTTCTATAAAAGTTTATTTTTCTATATTTTTTTTTATGACCACTACCTTTGTGTCTAACAGTAATTTTTCCGGAGTTATTACGTCCTGCTAAATTTTTTAATCCTTTTATATTTTTTTTTAGTAAAGGTTTTTTTTTTAAACGTGATGTGTTTATTTGAAATAGATCTTTTTGTGAAAATCTTGTTGTTGTTTTGGTATTAAGTTTCATATGTATGCTTTTGATTTTATTTGATTATAAATATATGGTAAAAAATTATAATAATAATTTTAATTTAAATAAGTTTCTTAGAAAAATAGTTTTAAAAAAACAATTTATAAAAAAGTTAAAAAATAAAACTTGTTTGTTAAATGATATAAAAGAACAAAATTATAAAAATCTGAATTCTAGTTTATTTTTCAAAAATGAGAGTTTTATAAAGCACGATAGTTTAGTAGTATATATCATTGATATTTCTTTCTCTCGGTCTAATACTTTATTACATGTAATGGATTCTTCAGGTATATTAAAATTTTTCTGTTCAGCGGGTGATTTATCTTTCACAGGAAAAAGTAAAAAAACAAGGGTTTCAGTTCTTAAAGCTATGATACGTATCTTAGTACGAAAATTAAAATTTTTACAAAATAAACCCATTGCATTGCATTTAAAAAATGTTGGATTTAGAAAATTTTGGATTGTGAAAAGACTTAAAAAGAAATTTTTTATAAAAGTTGTTAGAAGTTTTAATTTATACCCGCATAATGGTTGTCGTAAAAGAAAAGTTCGACGAAAAAAATTTAAAAAAAGAATAACAAGAAGAAATGGCTGAGCGGTTTAAAGCGGCAGATTGTAAATCTGTTGAGTTTTCTCATCGCAGGTTCGAATCCTGCTTTCTTCATTTTACAAAATTTTCGAAATATGACGCAGTTGGTAGCGTGCCTGCTTTGGGAGCAGGAAGTCATGTGTTCAAGTCACATTATTTCGATTTTTTTTTTAAATTTGCAATCCCAAATTGAAAAATTAATATTTTATTATCGCTATAGCTCAAAGAATAATTATTTTTTAGTTGAGTTGTTTGATAAATTTTATTATTTAGTTTGATAGCCAACATATTAAATAATAAAGGTTCAAAAGAACTGATTAAAACTTGTTTTGACAACTGTTTAGCTTTAGGTTTAATTAAAAATGTAATACCGTTAATTGCTGGTTTAATAGTTTTATAAATCGTGTTGTTCAATGTTTTTTTTGCTGTTCTATTAAAAATTTTATAATAATTAAAATTTATACTTTTTAAACCTTGCTCAACAAGTATCCAATCATTCGAATTTCTATTAACACCACCAAAAAAAAAGAATAGGTTGTTTTTTTTTATGTAGTCTTTAGTTTTTATGATTTTGTAATTTTTAGAAGTAAATTCCATAATAATTATTAGTTTTATAATTTATTAAATTATTTTAGGCTTAGTAGGGATTGAACCTACGACTAAACCGTTATGAGCGGTACGTTCTACCACTGAACTATAAGCCTTAATAACACAAAAATTCATGAGAAATATCAGTTTTAAACAAGTTTTGGTTTTAATTTTAATTTTTTTCTTCCTTTTCGGCGATTTTTTTAGTTTTAAAAAAAAGTTAAAAGATTTTCTAAAATATCTTAATAACTCTATCTTTAAAAAACACAGAAAAAAAGGGACTTGAACCCCTGTCTTTTGGTTTTGGAAACCAACGTTCTACCAACTGAACTATTTTCCTTTTTAATATTTTTCAGTGTATAAATTTATATGTCAAAATATTTTTTAGAAATAAAAAACAGATTACTTTTATTATTCATAACTTGGCTTTCGACAATATTAGTAAGTTATTTTTATAAAGAAACACTTTTATTTGTTATTATACAACCAAATACATTTACAAGTGTAAACGAGCACTTAGCTTTTTTTTATTTTATTTTTACAGATGTCACCGAAGTTTTGTCAGTTTATTTAAAGCTAATTACGTTTTTAAGTTTTCAAATTTTCTTTATATGTACAGTATACCACTTTTTTGTGTTTTTAAGTCCAGCATTTTTCCAATTAGAATATTTATATTGTAAATTTGGGATAAAAACTATGGGTTTAGTATGGCTAATTTCAGCAGTTTTATCTACGTATTTTCTAACACCTTTAACCTGGAATTTTTTCTTAAGTTTTCAGGATTTAACTGTGACTCGTTCGTTTAACTTACATTTTGAAGCGAAATTAAATGAGTACCTTTATTTTTATATAGCATTTTACTACTTATGTGGATTTTACTGTCAATTTTTTGCGCTACTTTTATTATTTTTAAACTATATAGACGTTAATGTGAAAATAATAAAAAAATTCCGTAAACTTTATTATTATTCTTTCATTATCTTTTCAACACTAATAAGCCCACCAGAGATTTTAAGTCAAATTTTTATAAGCTTAATTGCTATTTTTATATACGAGTTTTTGCTTTTACTTTTTTTATTGAAAATTCGTTTTAAACTTATTAATTAACTAATAAATTAAAACTAATAAGAATCCCTACGGTAAAGATAAAGTATCCAAGTGTTAATGGTAAAAAACATTTCCAACCTAGATACATTAATTGGTCATACCTGTACCTAGGCAAAGTTGCTCTAGTGACAATGAAAAACACAACCCCTATAACAATTTTTAAACTTAACCAAAGGGTGCTAGGTACTAAATTGAATAAAAAATTATCCATGATTGGTAACCAACCCCCTAAAAACAAAATCGCAGAAAATGTACTCATTAAAAGCATATTTGCGTACTCACCTAAAAAGAAAAGAGCAAAGGTCATCGCAGAATATTCAACATTATAACCAGAAACCAATTCAGCTTCAGCTTCAGGTAAATCAAAAGGATGTCGATTAGTTTCTGCAAGCATTGAGATATAAAAAATCATAAAAATGGGTAGTAATGGTACAATAAACCAAATTTTTTGTTGTGCTAGTACAATAGTATTTAAATTAAAAGATCCTGCACAAATTACTACATTTAAAGCTGTGAATCCTATGGATATTTCATAAGAAATCATTTGCGCAGCGGACCTTAAAGCACCTAAGTAGGCGTATTTAGAGTTACTAGACCATCCCGCGAATAGAATACCATAAACATTTAATGATGAAATAGCAAATAAATAAAGTACTCCTAAATTTAAATCACAAACAACGATTCCTTCCGAAAAAGGTATTACAGACCATCCAATTAAACTTAATATAAAAGATAAAGCTGGAGCGAATAAAAAAATACCAATGTTTGCACTGGTAGGCAATGTTGTTTCTTTAGTAAATAATTTTAAACCATCTGCAAGAGGTTGTAACAAACCCATAAAACCTACAACATTAGGACCTCTTCTTCTTTGTATGGCACCCATAATTTTTCGTTCTGCTATTGTAAAATATGCAACAGAAATTAGTAATGGAATTACAATGCTAAGAGTTTTTAAAATTGTTATTAGTATAAACCACATTTTAATTTTCAAGCTAAAACCGGATTTGAACCGGTATTCTTAGATTTGCAATCTAGTACATTACCAATTATGTTATCTAGCCTTAAAGTATTTCCAAAATCTCATTTAAGGATAAGGTGGGATTTGAACCCACGGTATCTGTAAATACAATAGTTTTCAAAACTAACGCCTTAAACCACTCGACCACTTATCCAAAAGCAAATAAAGGGACTTGAACCCTTAACTTTAATCTTGGCAAGATTACACTCTACCAATTGAGTTATAGTTGCTTTAATGTTAATTTTTAAATGGAAATTGTAACGATTTTAAAAGAAATATAAGTTCTTTTTTATTCTTAGTAGTTGTTATTATAGTAACGTCTAACTTAGGCAAGTTATTAAAAAAGTAGTAATGGCCTTCTAATTCAGAAAAACTAAAAGTGTCGTGAAGTTCATAAGAAAATGCATTTTTTTTTATTTTTCGGTTCAGAGTAAACCCATTAAAATTTTTTAGTTTTGGGAAAACTTCAACAATACTTTTTCCAAAAAGATTAAATAAATTATATTTTTGTAATGTTAATTTACAACCTGTAGGATTACCTTTACGTATTTTTAGTAAAATGTTTGATTTTTTAGTTGTTGTTAATATACCTTTTTGATTCGCGATTAGTTCAAAAGCCAGCAAGCCTGAAGATAATTGTTTTATATCGGCTGTTTTTGAGCCAAAATTTAAAATAATTTTTTTTAATTTAGGTAATTCATTTGTGTCGTCATATACAAATTTGTTTATTAAGTCGTATTTTAACGTTTTAAAATAGAAATTTTCTAAAAAGTGCATTTATAAAATCAATTTAAGCTAATCCTGCTGAAATACTAATAAATTTTTGTAAGTTTTTATTTTTCAAACTTTGAGGCATAGGTCCTAGAATTCTGGTACCAATAGGATTTCCTTGTTTATTTAACAAAGCTACTGCATTTTCTTTAAAGATTTTTTCATACCCCGTTTTCTTTCGGTATTTAGTCTTTGTTCTAATAATTAAAGCCTTGTAAATTTCTTTTTTTTTTACTTTTGAAGTTTTTTTTGATTTGTTTCTTAATTGTTGCACCGATATTACGATAATATCACCTAATTTTGCATATTTTTTTTTGAAGCCTCCTAGAACTTTTAGGCATCTTACTGTTTTTGCACCGGAATTATCGGATACTTTTAGAACAGTTCTTTGTTGTATCATACGTTTTAATATTATCTCTATTTAGCGTTTATGGCTCAATTGGATAGAGCATTGGATTTCGGTCCCAAAGGTTATAGGTTCAACTCCTATTAAGCGTAAAATCCCTATAAATATTATTTCCAACGGTAATAAGAAAAAAAGTGTTTTTTCAGTAGTACTTGTTTTTGTACTTCATTTTTTATTTGAATCGCGGATCCTTCATTTTTCACATTTAGCAGTATTTCTTTATTGAATTCTGTGTAAAAGTAATTTGATTTTTTATTTTTTAGAGTTGTTAAAATAAATTTTATAGCTAAAGAAATTTTAGCTCTTTTAGTAGCGATAATAGTCGGAATTTCTTTAATATTTTTTTTTTTACGTTTTTTATTTGTTATTTTATGCACTTTGAAAATAGGTGTAGCAAAAATTATGGCTAATTCTATTAATTTTTTAGATTGCTTTTTTGAAGATTTTTGCAACTCTTTAAAACTTTTTAATAGAATTTTTTCGCTCGTTTCTTTCACCCCATCTAACATTAAGTGGTTTATTATTTTGTTTTTTATCTTTATTTTTCTATCTTTCATAAACTATAAATATTTTCTTAAGTTTTTTGTTCCATATTTTGATCTTGAAGTTTTTCTATTTTTTAAGCCTGTAAAATCAAATTTGCCCCTGACTAAATGATATTTTACTCCTGGTAAATCTTTAACACGTCCACCTCGCATCAATACAGTTGAATAAGCTTGTAGGTTATGGCCTTCTCCAGGTATGTATGCGTAAACTCGTTTTTCATTCGTTAGTTTTAATTTTGCTAATTTTCGTAAAGCTGAGTTTGGTTTTTTTGGTGTTCTTAAAATTAATTTTGTACAAATACCTTTTTTTTGAGGACACCCTTCTAAAGCGGGAGTTTTATTTCGTTTTATTTTGTTTACTCGTTTGTTTTTACAAAGCTGGTTGTATGTTGGCATGTAAAATTTTTGTTTACCAAAAAGGGGACTTGAACCCCTACTCTATTAAGAACTAGAACCTAAACCTAGCATGTCTACCAATTCCATCATTTTGGTTTAAAAAAATTTATTCGTTATCGGACTTGAACCGATACTCTTATTAGAATCAGATTTTAAGTCTGACGTGTCTACCAATTCCACCAAACGAACTTTTTATAATGGCGCAGTTTGACTCTTTAATAATACTTCCTTTAATATTATCTTTACTATTTGTTTTAGTTCTTCATTATAATATGTCTATAGAAATACTAATTCCTGATTTTTTTGGAGTTAAAAAATTTAGAGAAAAAAAATCAGATTCACCTAGTTTTTATAAATTTTTTAACGATAACGCAGGTGTAAATTTAACAAATTCTTACAAATCTATTTTTTATTAAAAACGAAACTGTGTAAAAACAATTTAAGGGGGGTATAACTCAATAGGTAGAGTGTATGCTTTGCACGCATAAAGTTATCGGTTCAAGTCCGATTACCTCCAATTTAAACAGAAACTCTTTAGGTTGGATTTGAACCAACGTCTAATTGGTTAACAGCCAACTGCTCTACCACTGAGCTACTAAAGAATACTTAATGTTGATAAGAGCCTGTTAATATTTTTTCTAAATTTAAATGATAAGAAAAATTTAGTGAAAGATTAGTGTTTTTAAAAGTTCCAAAAATAATTTGTAGAGTTTTATAGTTTATAGTTAAATGTTTTGGTGGAATAGGCCATATATCAGATTGTTCAGTGTTTATCTCAATTAATTTAGAATATTTATAATCTATCGTTATTAAATCCCCAGCTTTTAATAAGTATGATTTAATTCTTATAGGTTTGTTATTCACAAGTACTTTACCATGAAGAATAAGTTGTCTTGCGTTTCTCACACTTGGACTAAATTTAGATCGGTACAGAATTGTATCTAATCTACTTTCAAAGATTTCTAAAAATAATGGATTTATTTTTAGAGATTTTTTATTTAATGCAGCTTTCACTGACTTTTTAATATGTTTCTTAGACAACCCCCCGTAAAGCAGTTTAAATTTTTTAGTTTCTTGTAGGGTATTTTTATAACGTTTTTTATATGAAAATCCTCGGCTGGGGTATCGGGAAACTAAATATTGAGTCTGATCTTTTGGTTTAAATTTTTTATACCATTTTAATTTTCTTTTGTAATTTTGTATTAGTTTTTCCCACTTTTGTTTTTTAAATTGTAGCAGTTTTGTACGGTTTTGTACGTTTTCTTTTAATCCAATGAATTGTTTATATAAAGGTCTGAATCTATTTTTATTTCCAAAAATCATATAATATTGTTTTTTAAATTCTTTCGTTTTTATGTTTTTTCAATTGTATATTTTTGGTTGGTTTTATGTAATTTGTGTATTTTTAATCGTTTTTCTATAGAAACTTCTTTTTGTGGGTGATCTGAGAAACACTGCCATTAGAGAAGGCTGAGTAAGAGTAAAAAAGGCACGTTTCACCGTTTTAAGGGTATCTTCCACGTGTTTTTACTTTTAATTTAAACAAGGCTGATACATAATATTTAACTAATACCATTTTCATGTATTTTTAATCGTTTTTATTCGTTTTTTCATAGAAACTTCTTTTTGTGGGTGATCTGAAAAACACTGTCCTTAGAGAAGGCTGAGTAAGAATAAAAAGGGCAAGTTCCACCGTTTTAAGGGTATCTTTCACGTGTTTTTACTTTCAATTTAAACAAGGCTGATACGTAGCATTTAACTAATACCATTTTCATGCATTTTTAATTTTACTGTAACCATCTTCAAGAGGCTTAAAAGTAGTTTATAAGATTCCCTTTGGGTTTATTTTTCAGTCTTTTGTTTTTCAAAGTATTTACCAGTAAAGCTAAAAAAAAATTATCCCTTATTTTTTTCTTAGCAAGTGAAAAATTTCCTGGAATTTTGTAACTAGATTTAATGTCAAAAATATTTAAACTACTTCCCAAAAAAATTATAGGAGTTTTGGTTTTATACCCCTCGTTTATAATATCATTATTAATTTGTTTGTCAAGTATCACAATTAAATTATACTTATTTTTTAATTTTGAAGTTTTATTATATGAAGTTTCTTTTAACGAGTCTGTCGAAAATGCTTGTTTGTTACTGACCGCTCCATTTAACCATAAATATTGAGAGATAAACATATGTCTCGTATTTTTTAATAGATTTTTGATTTTTGTTTCGATAGCCGAAGAATTACCCACAAATAGAATTTTTTTGTCACTAATGTTGTATTTGGAAATAATTTGTAATCCCTTTTTTAATCTGTATTCAATGTCTTCAATTTTTAAATTTGTAAAAGTATCTTTTTTTTTGTAAATTTTCGTTTTGATAAGTTTTAGTTTTAATAACTTATTTTGATTTCTAATTGTATTTTTGATTTTCATAAGTTTAAACTTTTTTTCCTTCTTTTAGAACAATTTTCTCAGTTTCATATAAAATTCCCTTACCTTTATATGGCTCAGGTTTTTTATACGACCTAATCAAAGCAGCTGTTTGAGTTACATTTCTATAAGAATTACCGTAAATAAATAATTTAGTCATTTTTAAACAGAAAATTTCAATTTCATTTGAAATTTTGAAGTACAAAAAATGACTATACCCTAGTTTAAATAACAACAATTTATTTTTTAAAGTATCGACGTCAAACGCACGGTAACCAACTCCAACAAGTTTTAGTTTTTGATAAAGTACTGCTGAAGTCTCAACAATGAGTTGTTTTATCAAAGCAACCGTGGTTCCTTGAAGAGCTTTTATTTTTTTTTGTTCATTATTAGAAATTTTGAAGAACGGAAGTGAGGTAACTTTTATAATATTCTTTGATTTAATTATAAGAAGTTGCACGCCTAGTTTTAATGACTTTTTAGACAAAACTCCTGCTAAAGTTATAATTTTTTTTTTATTAGAGTAGATTACGTTAATGTCACTCGGTATTTTTATAGTGTATTTTTCTGATATATTTTTCATAATTTTTATTAATTTATCACAATGAAAGGTTCACCACCAATTTTACACTTTTTACAATCAATGACAGATTTTAATCCTTGATTAGTTGAAAAAATAATAAACGATTTACTAGAGTCTATTTTCCAAATTTGATTTATGGAATAATAAATTCGACGCCCTGGTCTAGAAATAAGTTTTATTGAGTTTATTGTTGGTCGGTTGTTTTTGTATTTCAAAAAAATTTTTAATTTTTTCGGATCTTTAGAGGGAATTGTATACCCAACTATAAAACCTTCGTTCCATAATATTTGTAGAAAAGACTCACAAAATTTTTTCCTGGGATGATAAATAAAATCACGTTTTGCTAGTTGGCCGTTTTTAATATTAGCAAACATATTATATAAGTAATTTTTCATTGAAGTTAAAATTTGCTTGAAGGCAGGTTTGAACTGCCGTCACAAGGATTTTCAGTCCTTTGCTCTACCAACTGAGCTATTCAAACATATGTTTTAGAAATTCCCCGTACAAATCAAATACTTTTAACAAACGCATAGTTTTTTTAGCTAACAAAGGT
>Ga0209712_10002290_pt1 | contig 15853 bp, 15 predicted proteins | sample ArcOceMetagenome_FD_187443 | JGI IMG/M metagenome (GOLD analysis project Ga0209712, IMG submission 187443) | Marine eukaryotic phytoplankton communities from Arctic Ocean - Arctic Ocean - Greenland ARC118M Metagenome (SPAdes) (version 2) | ecosystem: Environmental > Aquatic > Marine > Oceanic...
GGTTGCATTGGAGCCAGCATTTTGATGTTGATATGCCCATTTAGCAGACTAAACCCGTCGCGCCTTGTCCAATACTCAGGGATCATTATCTCTTGAAAATCGACATCAAACCCTGCTTCGGTTGCCAACGCATAAGTCATAATAGACATAGACAAACAGTTCGCTTCTTGAGCATGAAAGGTATTATTTGCATTGGTATTTGCATTACCTCGATACAGTAAATTAAGCTCAGAACGGTCAAATATAGCTTCTACTAGTGCTTCCATTTGATCAATTTTATTTTCTATTGACCCAATAGTAGTTGCTACAAATAACTTTGCAGTTTCATCTAAATGAAAAACCTGTTGCTCTGACTCTATACTGATTTCCGCAAAACCTGAAAACCCTTGATCATAGAACAACGGCTCAGATGGGGGGATATGGACTACTGTAGACTGACATGCTGAAAAAAATAAAAGGACGCTGCACGAAATTAGAACATTCTGAATAAATGAAAGTTGATGCATAGTATGCACTCCCAGCAGAATTAACATACCATTAACATAGCTGTTATAAGGAATAACTGCTACTTAATTCGACGTAAAAATAAGCTGATTCATCCTGATTTAATGGTCGCTAACATGTTTATCTTTCCTTGATACGTTTCCTGCTCTTGTTCAGTTCTTGACTTCTTTTTAGCAAGCTTCAAGTAATAATGACTGCGCTGAATGTTGCCTAATTCAAAATAGGTTTTGCCTAACCCAAAGAATACTTCGTGGGTGTTTTTATCTAACTTTAACGCTTGTCGATAGTGCCCTAGCGCTATTTCCCACTGCTGTTTCCGAAACGCCTTGTCGCCCAGATTGATATGAAAAAATGGATTGTCTGAACGTTTACGTGTCAACCGATTCACTATCTCGATAGCTTTTTGATCATGCCCCATATGTCGATATAAATGAGATAAATTACCCCAAGCAGCTAAGTTACTTTTTTCATTTTTGATAGCTCGTAGATAGGCTCTCTCTGCCAGTTCATAATGACCAGTCAGTCGATACAAGTAACCTAAGTTTGTCAAAACAGAAGGCAAGTTAGGAGTTTGCAAAAAAGCGGCTCGAAAGTAGGCATATGCTTTTACGTAGTCTTTTTTTAATAGCGCATCTGCGCCATTGTTATTGTGAAACATGGCGACAACTTGATTCAGCTTAAGCAGTGTTTTAGGGTAATGTTGACGAGTAGCTTGCGCATCAAAATCAACTTCAAAACCTCGCGTGACAAATTGAATATGCTCGCGACTGGGCCGCGGTAAAATCTGTAAATTAATATGTCCATTTAACAAACTTTGCCCTTCTCTTATGGTCCAGTACTCAGGAATATCTATATCTTGGAAACGCACACCAAAACCTAATTCGTTGGCTAATGCGTAAGTCATAATCGACATTGAGAGGCAGTTGGCTGCTCTATTCTGAAAGGTTTGATTAGCAACAGTATTCGCTTCTGTGCGATACAGTAAGTTTAAATCTGAACGAGAAAAAACATGTCGAACAAGTGCTTGAATTTGTTCTTTAGGTTTAAATACTCCTTTTATGGTTGATTTAGCGAAGGCTTTAGCTTCATCATTCAATTCGAAGATTTCTTTTTTACTTTCTACAGAGACATTTTCAAATCCTACAAAGCCTTGATCGTAAAGCAATATTTTATGACTAACCGACACATCTGGAGCTGTCTGGCAACCAATGAACAGCATAGCTATAAGAAAGACACTAAAGTTTTTCATAAATCACCTGCATTTAATAATACTGTATCGAATTTTCAGCATAACACTTTGATTTTTTGATTTACTCGAAGTTCAAAGCTTTGAATTGTTTTATAACACTAGCAGACGTAATAGACTTAGGGTCTATTGATTTTAAATAATTTGAAGTAAAGAAAACGATATGAAAATAGCTATTTTAGGTGCCATGGATGAAGAAATAACCCTTATTCGTGAATCCTTGGAAAATTGCCAAGAACAAAATTTTAATCATCTTACGGTATATATTGGCAACCTTGGTGAAGTCGAAGTTGCTTTGGTAAAATGCGGAATAGGTAAAGTGGCGGCATCTGTTTCCACTAGCGTTGTGATCCATCATTTTGCACCTGATTTTGTCATAAACACAGGCTCGGCTGGAGGCTTTTCAAGTCACCTTAACATTGGCGACATTGTTATAGCTACTGAGTTACGACACCACGACGCTGACTTAACTCACTTTGGTTACGAACTTGGCCAAACTGCAGGTATGCCAGCATATTTTGAATGTGATAAAGGTTTACTCGAGCACGCTTCTAAGGCTGTATCTAGCCTACAAGATGTCCAGGTACAGCAAGGGCTTATTTGTACTGGGGATTCTTTTGTAGGGAGTGATGAAGCAGCCGCCGTTATTAGGCAAAACTTCCCTTCTGTATGTGCCGTAGAAATGGAAGGTGTTGCTATTGCCCAGAGTTGTCATTTATTAGGCATACCTTTTTTGGTGATCCGCTCATTATCTGATATTGCTGGTAAAACATCGACAGTTTCTTTTGAAACATACCTCGATCAAGCGGCCAAGAATTCGGCCACTCTGGTGATGCAAACTATTGCAAAATTGGCGTAATGCAAAGCGTTATCGATACCTTATTAAGTGAGCAACTTTTGCCATTTTGGGTAGTGTTGTTGATTGTTATTGTTGAGCGTTACGTACCTTGGCCTGACAAATACCACCCCATTAGCTTTATAAAAGCATTAGCAATGGGTATGCAGGCTAAAGTACTTTCGCTTGAGAGAAACTCGATCAGGCAACAAAAAATTTCAGGTGCGTTAGCTTGTATTGTTTTACTACTACCTTTTTGCAGCATGTTAGCAGTGTTTAAATACTTATCTGAGTATCCTATTTTTTTTGAAGCTTTGATGCTCCTTGTGGCTTTGCGCTTCCAAGAGATCCCTAAACAAACCCGTCGTGTCTGTGCAGCATTATTAAAACAGCAAAAAATGTTAGCTCGACATGCACTTTCACAAATAGTCATAAGGGAAACAGAGAAAATGTCCCCCCTGGGCATGGTCAAGGCCAATATCGAGTCATTATTATTACGCTATAGTTATCAGTATTGTTCAGTTATTTTCTGGTATCTGTTAACAGGGGGGGTCGGCGCCCTGATCTATCGTCTAGTCTACGAATTATCTTTGTGTTGGAATAATAAGTTAGCTAGGTTTAAGTATTTTGGCCAACCTGTACGTCACGTTGTTAATGTATTGCAGTGGCTACCAAGCAAATTAGCCAGCTTGAGTGTTGTGTTAGCTGTCAACATTAGCCAAGGTTCAGCTGCGCTATTTCAGAGCGTAAGCTATCAATGTAATCATTTATTTGTCTTAAACGTCTGTGGCGCCAGTCTAGGCATCGAACTCGGTGGGCCAGCATTCTACGAACAGCAAAAAGTGCGCACCAGAAAATGTGGTGGAAACAGACAAATAATACTAGCAGATAATGCTAGAGCCTTAGCCGCAATAAATCGAGCAACTTGGGTATGGTTAACCTTTTATTTTGTGGGGTGTGCGCTGTCGTTTTTAATCGCTAATTAACAAAATACTATTTTGTGTTAACTTGTCGATTACTAATTTTCTTTACACTCTGCACCGCACTATTTACTATCACAACTCACCCAACCTACTATCAGAACTCACTCAACTAGTCGGAGAATATATTGTGTTAAAAAATGCTACCTTTTGGGTACTAAGCTTATTAAGCTTTTCGGTTTGCTCTGCCAACGTCAGCAATATCAGCCAACAAGAATTGCTAAAAGCAGACACCAACAACCTAGTAATAGTTGACGTGCGCACACCAGAAGAATTCAAACAGGGGCATGTTCCAAATGCGATAAATGTTCCCTTGAGCGAGATTATCGATAATCCTGCTATTTTGATATCCTCGAAGGAAAAGCCAATAGTCCTTTATTGTCGCTCAGGTTACCGAGCAGGCAAAGCAGCCGTGGCTTTGGATAAAGCTGGCTACCAAAGTCTTCGTCATCTTGAAGGTGATATGCAAGGTTGGTTAAAGGCCGGTTTATCCGTTGAAAAGTAATCTTAGTTAGATAGGCAGATTCAGCACATGGAAATTACCCTAACCACACCAGCGATGTTATTTCCGGCCATATCATTATTGCTGTTAGCCTATACCAACCGTTTTTTAGCACTTGCAAGTATCATAAGAAACTTTGACTTAAGTGATAGTAACGAAAATGATCAAGCACAAATCAAAAGCCTTCGCTCACGCATTCAACTGATTAAAAATATGCAAGGTACTGGAATGGGTAGTTTTTTCTTATGTGTACTATCTATGTTGGCTATATACGCGGAATATCAAACGTTAGGAAGCACAATATTCGCATCTAGTTTAGTGTTATTATTGTACTCATTGTGGCTATCAGTAAGAGAGATTCACATTTCTGTCGAAGCGCTAGATTTGCATTTGAGTAACTTAAATTTACCAGCTAAAAAGCGTTCTTGGCATAAAACCAATAACAATCGATAATGCAACCTACTGCTAACCAAGGGCATTTTGAATGGCCAATTTCTGAGGAAATTGACCATTTTTTTTTACTTAAAGGTTATGCGAGCAAATTTACGTTTGCCTACCTGCAAAACTACCTGCAAAGATTCGGTAAACAAGTGTTTAGTGTTATCAGCTTTCTCTCCGTTTATTTTTACCGCTCCTTGTTTGATCATGCGCATAGCTTCAGAGGTCGAGTTAACTAAATTGGCATCTTTCATTACATTCGCAATCATCAGCCCTTCACTTGGTAATGCAAATTCAAACTCTGGCATTTCCTCTGGAATGGCATTTTTCTGAAAGCGATGAATAAAATCTTGATGTGCCGCCTCAGCATCTTGTTCGCTATGAAAGCGCGCAATCAACTCTTTCGCCAAGTCGATTTTTGTATCTCTTGGGTTCATCCCTGCTTCGACTTTTTGTTTAATAACTTCAATTTCATCTTTAGGAAGAAAACTCAACAAGTCGTAATAACGCCACATTAAATCATCTGATATAGACATGATTTTGCCAAACATGTCATTGGGTGCATCGGTAATTCCAATATAATTACCCAAAGACTTAGACATTTTTTGTACACCATCTAATCCTTCAAGTAACGGCATCATCAATACTGTTTGTTGTCTTTGTCCTTCAGATTTTTGCAACTCTCTACCCATCAGCAGATTAAATCGTTGATCGGTACCACCCAATTCAACATCTGCCTGTAATGCAACCGAATCCCAACCTTGCACAAGAGGGTATAGAAATTCATGGATCGCTATAGGTTGACCACCAGCATAACGTTTTTTAAAGTCATCTCTTTCTAACATGCGTGCTACCGTCAGATTTGAGGCTAGTTTTATCATGCCTGCAGCACCCAATTTGTCCATCCACTGGGAGTTGAAGCGAATGGTTGTTTTTGCTGGGTCGAGGATCTTGAAAACTTGCTCTTTATAGGTTTCCGCGTTGGCTAACACATCTTCCTTGGTCAGTGGTTTTCTGGTGACATTTTTGCCGGTAGGATCACCGATCATACCCGTGAAATCACCAATCAAAAATATGACTTCATGACCTAACTGCTGGAAAGTTCGCAACTTGTTGATTAAGACAGTATGGCCCAAATGTAAGTCCGGGGCGGTAGGATCGAACCCGGCCTTAATTTTTAACGGTTTACCTTCTTTTAGTTTGGCAATCAGCTCATCTTCTAATAATATTTCTTCTGCTCCGCGCTGAATTTCAGCCATCGCACTTTGCCAATCTGACATTTTTGTAACCTTGTTAAAAATATACTGTTTATCTTATAGAATACATTTTACTTGCCAAGCCCCAGCAATGAAAGGGTTATGGTATTTTTTAAGATAACTAAAAGTGATTACCTACACCTAATAAACTGTTCAAAAAATGAGCAGCAACTGGAAAAAGCATCGTAATCAATATAATCTATACCTAAGATTTAAATAATGTGTGTATTTGTGATTAAAAAGACCTTGAAAAATATGCCTAAACCGCACAGGTGGATCATGTCTGCGGTGGCTGGATTTTTGTTTGTTTTATTTCTTTTCCCTTCTGAGCCGGTCAGCGCATACAAGAATTTGGCCTCTACTTTAGAGGTCGGTAAACGTTATGATCTAGAAGTTAATTTCGATAACTTCCCTATAGAAAACTTTTCTGGTCTTGAAGAAATAAACGAAGCTAAGTCAGTCGTTGTCAAAAAAGGCGATAATTTGGCTATGATATTCAAACGCAGCGGTTTGTCTCCTCAGCAAACCTATCGTGTTAGCAAAGCAGGTAAACTTGCCAAAAAACTGCTGAAAATTATGCCAGGTGAAGTATTAGAATTGCAAATTGACCCACAAGGCCAATTAATCTCATTGCAATACCCATTTTCAAACACAGATACTTTGATTGTTAGTAAGAGCACAGGCAATACCTTTACCAGCAAAATTGAAACGCTAGAAGTAGATACTCGTTTAAATTATACCCAAGGTGATGTGACCAGTAGCTTCTGGAATGCTGGCCTGAAGGCTAATCTAACTAATAACCAAATCATGCAATTAGCAGGTATTTTTGGCTGGGATATAGATTTTGCATTAGGACTTAGAGCCGGCGATAGTTTTTATGTAATGTTTGAAGAACATTACATAAATGGTGAGTTCATTGAAAATGGTGACATAGTCGCTGCGCAATTTGTCAACCAAGGCGAGGCTTACACGGCTATACGTTATGATGATGGTAATTTTTATACGCCTAAAGGCCGCAGTATGCGTAAGAGTTTTTTACGTGCACCAGTCAACTTTAGGTACATAAGCTCAAGTTTCAAGAAAAGCCGCTTCCATCCAGTACAAAAACGCTGGAAGGCACATAGAGGCGTAGATTATGCTGCCGATCGCGGCACCCCAGTGATGGCTGCAGGTGATGGCAAAGTAATTAAGGCCGCCTACGACAAATATAATGGTCATCATGTATTTATTCAGCACGGTGAAAAATATGTGACTAAATATCTGCACTTTACAAAACGTAAAGTTAAAAAAGGCCAAACGGTTAAACAAGGGCAATTAATTGGTACAGTTGGCTCAACTGGCATGGTAACAGGTCCGCATCTACATTATGAATTTCTAGTGAACGGTGTGCATCGCAATCCTCGCACTGTAAATTTACCAAAAGCAAAACCCATTGCAAAAAAAGAGAAGGTTAAATTTATTGATATCGCTGCAATCAGGCTGCAGCAATTAAATAATAACAAACGTATTATGTTGGCAATGAATTAGGGGTTTTTATGCCACAGCTATATCTAGGATTGATGTCTGGGACCAGTATTGACGGGGTTGATGCTGCTCTAGTAGATTTTTCTGGTCCTCATCCTAGGCTGCTAGACTGTCGAACTTTTCCTTTTCCGTTTTCTTTATCTGATGAATTACACCAACTAAGCGCTCCCAGCGAAAATGAGATAGAACTAATGGGCCGTGCTGATAGGGCTGTGGCTGAGATATTTGCTGAAGCGTCACTACAGTTGCTTAAAGACAATTATGTGCATCCCAGTCAAATCACAGCAATAGGTTCACACGGCCAAACAATTCGTCATATTCCTTTCGGTGAACATAATTTTAGTTTGCAAATTGGAGATCCTAACACTCTAGCAACATTAACCGGTATCGACGTTATAGCTGATTTTAGGCGAAAAGACATTGCCTTAGGCGGCCAAGGAGCCCCCTTGGTACCAGCGTTTCATAAAGCAGTGTTTGCCAGCCAAACAAAATCCCGAGTGGTGATCAATATTGGTGGTATTGCGAATATTACTTACTTACCAAAACGTGATTCTGATGAAATTATTGGATACGATACCGGTCCTGGAAATACCTTGTTAGACACTTGGTGTAAATTACATACAGGGCAAAACTATGATGAAAAGGGGCAATGGGCTGCTCAGCGTTCTGCAGACCCTGAGTTGTTACAACTATTGTGCAACCATCCGTACTTTTTATTGCCAGCACCAAAAAGTACTGGGCGTGAGCAGTTTAACTTACCTTGGTTACAACAAAACTTAAGTAGTATAACTCGGCATATAGACCCACAGGTTGTGCAGGCTACACTAGTGATGTTGACCACTTATACGATTGCCAAGCAAGTTTTACAGTTTAAAGATGTTGAGCAAGTATATATCTGCGGTGGTGGTGCTCGAAATGAATTTTTAGTAGAAGAGCTCGAGTCAGAACTACATGAATGTGAGTTATTCACCACAGATGAACTTGGCGTAGAAGCCGATGCAGTTGAAGCGATGGCGTTTGCTTGGCTTGCCTATGCTCATGTCAATAAGATACAAGGCAGCGTTGCCAGCGTGACCGGTGCTACAAGAGGTGCAGTTTTAGGTACCTTTTGTCCAGGTAGGGAATAATAATGGCAAAACGCCAGTTAGATAAAACAGATATCGCTATTTTGGCAGCCTTATATAAAGACGCCAGAATGAACAATAAAGATATCGCCGAGTTAGTTGGACTGGCTCCTTCTTCATGTCTTGAAAGGATTAAAAAATTACAAAGTGAACAGGTGATTAAAGGCGCTCAGTTAAACGTCGATTTTCAAGCCTTAGGTGGCAATATTCAAGTGATGATTTCTATTCGTCTTTCTGATCACAGTCGACCCACAATAGATACTTTTCAAAAACAGTTGGCTTTACTGCCTGAAGTGATAAGTCTTTATCATATGGGTGGCGAAAACGATTTTTTATTACATGCGAGCTTAGGCGATACAGAACATTTACGAGATTTTGTGTTTAATGCCATTACCGCAAGAAAAGAAGTCAACCATGTTGAAACGGCTCTCATTTATGACCAAGTAAATGGAACAGAGTTACCTAAAGTATAACCTGACACCTAGTCTTCACACTGCTACTACAACTCAAAATACTCGGTGAAACATTTATACAGCTGAGTACCGCTTAGCACAGAAGCGGAAGGGAAATGTAAAATAGCCACCAAATCACAAGGTGCTAATATATCTGTTGTTGCTCTATCGCTATCCAAGTTATCGACATTCAGTACCCTAGCTAATACATCGCCTTTTTTGAGCATATCTCCAGGTTTGGCAAGATATTCCACAATGCCACCTTGTTGAGTAAAAAGTGTTTTGTAGTGATTTAACGTAACAGCCTTGCGTGTCATCTTTTCAGGTGAAATTAAACTATCAGGTAAACAGCCTTTGGAAGTTAAATAAGTCAGAATACTTTTGGCGTCATATTCGCCTTCTTGAAAACTGATTACTTCTTGACTACCCATCTCTAACGTAAATGCCTCAACTTCAAAATCAACCGGCTGTTGGCGTTTACTACTGACTAAATCTGTCAGCAACCACCATGGGCAAAAAGTGGCTTCATCCAGTGCACCTGAAAATACATTTGGCATAAATATCACATGGGGAATATTGAACAAACCTGCAGCAGCCTTAGCATATTCAGGCACGTAAATATGCCGCGTTGATACAGGACCATTATGTAAGTCCAACACATAATCTGCGTCAAATGCTAATTGTTGCAGTTTTAAATTAAGATGCTGGGCCAAACCGATGCCCCATGGTTCATTTAATCTAGCTTCTAATTGTTGTTTCATTTTTTGTCGAAAACGGGATTTTATTGACTGAACAGACTCATCATCATTGATGCTTTCCGCAAATTCATAGATAAAAGCGTCATCATAGTAGTAACCGCGATTCCAATTCGTGCCATTCACCGGGTCAAAACGCCCCAATGTATATTCACCTGCTTTAATGTTGGTTCCCACCGGATTACAGTTCGGAACCAACAACACTTCCCCATAGATAGGAAGAGTTTTAAGCCATTGAATAAGTTGATAAATAACCACATTACCTTGCACTTCAGCACCGTGGATTGAGCTCTGGATATAAACCTTTGGCCCAGGCTGCTTGCCAACAAATCGATACAAAGGCACGTTCATGTTTCGGCCAGATGCGTTTTGCGCCACCACTATGTGTTCTTTGAACAGCTTATTCATGCAACTCGTGCGTCCTGTCGAAAAGCTCTAGGCTTTAGTTTCTGGAAAATGAGGAGATATAGACCGACGAACGCCGTTGCCCCAAAGAATAGCTTTGTTAAATAGGCTATGCAGGAGTTTTTGATCAACGTCTAAAATTTTAGAAATTCTGATCACTTTTAACCAATTACCACTTTCAAAGGCTTTAACTAACATCAAATACACAGATAAATCATTTTGACCGCCACACAGAGCTTCTTTAACCTCATCAACTAAAGGCAACTTTTCGATTAACGTTTCCATTTTTTGATCAAGCAAGGCGTCCAACATTGAAAACAACCCGACTAAAAATGCTGTAGGCGGGTTACTACCGATATTTTTTTCAGTACCTAATAAATCGCAGAATTTCGCTCTCACCAAAGATAAGTGAAGTAGCTCTAAAGGTTTATCATCTGATAAATTGGCTAAGGCAAGCAAAGCAATAAATTTCTTAATTTCGACTTCACCCATATAATTAAGAGCATGTCGCAATGAAGTGATTTTATAACGTTTGTTAATAGTTGGGTTATTGATAAATCGCAAAAGCATGTAAGACAAGCCAACATCATGCTCAATAACATTATTAATACTTTCAACATCGAATGACTCGCTAGAACTAGCGCCCATTAATTCGACTAAGGTTAGTTTAGAAGTAGGCAGATTTTCATTTGATACAGATTCTGGTCTTGCAAAGAAGTATCCTTGAAAATAATCGAAGCCCATATCCCTAAAAATACTGAAACTTTCTTGTGTATCAACTTTATCTGCAATCAGTTGCACATTTGCATCAGTAAATCGATTAACGTTTTTTTCTAAAAAATCTAAATTTTGATGGTTAGCATTCACTTTAAGCATATCAACGAAAGGCAAAAACTCATTCCAACTTGGTTCCAGACTGCAATCTTCCAAAGCGATTTTATAGCCCATATTTTTAACATGTTTGCACATATCTAACAGGTTACTGTCATCGTTCTTCCCAGCAACCAACTCAACCACCACATTTTCTGGATTAAGCGAAGCAGGCAAGCCATTCATCAGGGTTTCAGATTGGAAATTAATAAAAGATTTTTTGCTACAAGAGATATCGTCTAAATTAAGCGTTTGATAATTTTTGGTAATAAGTTTAGTTGTTGCCTCCTCTCTTTCTACATTAGGATAATAATTATTTTTACCATCTCTAAAAAAAAGCTCGTAAGCAAAAACCTCTTTGTGTCTATCTAATATTGGTTGGCGAGCTATAAAAGCAAACATATACATCCTGTCTTAGAATTTTCTTTATTGTGGCTATTCGCTAGGTCAATAATAGCAGACCGAGTGTATTGTTCATCATGTAAAAGATGTTGAATTTTAGTTATAATAGCATCAAATAAAAGGGGTTGAATACACCTCTCTTTATTAGGATAATCTCGAATTTACCCCCTCACTGAGTGCTTCATTGCTATGCCCCACTTTAACGATTCGTTATAGAAAGCTTGGGTCATTTTTAAATCGAGAGATAATTGTTTAGAAATATTGGCAACTCCTTTCCAGTAGCCACTTTCAAAGGCTTTTATTAACGCTAGAAATTGTCTTAGTTCGTTTTCATCACCACACAACGCAGCCTTAATATCCTCACCTATCGGCAATTTTTCAACAATGTCTTGCATCGGTTGATCGAGTAAAGCGTCAAGAAGTGAAAACAATCCTACTAAAAAACCCGTAGGTGGATTATTACTCAACGATTTTGCTTGTCCTATTAATTCACAAAATTTTGCTCTGACAAGTGATAAATGTATGAGCTCTACCGGCTTACTATCGCCCAAGTTAGCCAGAGCTAAAAGCGCAATAAACTTTTTCACTTCTATCTGCCCCATATAATTGAGCGCATGTCGCAAATTACTAATCTCATGAGATGTATTGACGAGAGGGTTATTAATAAAACGTAACAACTTATATGATAATGACACGTCACGCTCGATGATGCTGCTAACTCTTCCAATATCAAACTCGACCGTAGAACTGGCACTGATTAATTCGATTAAAGACAGTTTTGAGGTAGGAAGCTTCTTTTGTTTTATGATCTCTGGCCTGGTAAAGAAGTACCCCTGAAAATAGTCGAACCCCATGTCTCTATATTTTTCAAAATCTTCTATGGTTTCAATTTTTTCAGCTACAAGCTTTATCTTCGAACCGACATATTTGCCAATATTGTCAATTAAGATCTGCGGGTCACACTCAACAATATCCACTTTGATAATATCGGTGTAAGGCAGTAATGGGTCCCACTTAGGATCAAAATCATGGTCATCTAATGCTATGGTGTAACCTAACTCTTTAATATTTTTACATGCTTGGATTAATTCGGCTGTAGGTTTAACCGTTTCGACCACTTCAATCACTACTTTTTTGGGATCCAGAGAAGTAGGGAAACGGTGTAATAAGGTATCTTGATGAAAATTAATAAAAGCGAGCTTACCAGCGGTGATGTCTTCCAAGCCTAAATCAAGGTGACTGTCGGTTAAAATTTTTGATGTGGCTTCATCGGGGGAGATATCTGGGAAGCAATTTTGCTCACCATCTCTGAAAAGCAGTTCATAGGAATAGAGTTCCTTATTCTTATCTAAAATCGCCTGACGAGCTATGTATGAAAACATAAAAACATTTACCTTACAGAAGTCTATTTATTGAGGTTTTGATCCGTTAGACACCACAGTATCGTAAGTTAGATTAACTTAATTTTGCGATTAGCAACATGCCTATTCTCATTTGGGAGCTTGAAAAAAAAATTTGAACCACAACATCTGATACTGCGGAATTTTTTCAAAAGTTAGCGGTCTATTAACCAGAGCTAACTAATTCCAGCTTTATGGAGTAATTTAAGGTCGCAGAGCAGTTTTTTTTTTGCTAGAATCGCGAGCCACAGTGTTATACGAGGTAACTATGAGTACAGATTTACGCGCATTGACATTAACCGTCCCTCAGACGGGGAGTATTGAAACTTACGTTCAAGCTGTTAGCGGCATTAATATGCTTACCGCTGAAGATGAACGTGGTTTAGCTGAACGTTTACAAGAAGACGGTGACTTACAAGCTGCAAGAAAGCTTATTATGTCTCACTTGCGTTTTGTAGTGCATATTGCAAAATCGTATTCTGGCTATGGTTTACCTCAAGCTGATTTAATTCAAGAAGGTAACATTGGTTTGATGAAAGCAGTTAAACGCTTTGATCCAACTGTGGGTGTTCGCTTAGTCTCTTTTGCTGTGCATTGGATAAAAGCCGAAATACATGAATTTGTTTTAAAGAACTGGCGTATCGTTAAAGTTGCGACTACCAAGGCTCAACGTAAGTTGTTTTTTAATCTACGTAAAAACAAGAAACGTCTTGGTTGGTTTACTCATGCAGAAGTACAAAAAGTAGCAGAAACTTTAGGTGTAAGTACTAAAGAAGTGTTGCAAATGGAAGCTCGTATGAGCAGCCATGATCAGGCCTTCGACTTGTCCGCTGACGATGATGAAAGTGGTAGTTTTGCGCCAGTACAATTTCTTGAAGATAAAACAACAGATGTAGAGTCTGATGTTATTAATGCTGACTGGGATTCAAATGCATCTGGTAGATTGTACGCGGCACTCAAAACACTTGACGACCGCAGCCAACATATTATCCAAACTCGCTGGTTGTCAGACGACAAAACCACCTTGCAAGATTTAGCTGATAAGTACCAAGTGTCTGCAGAACGTGTTCGTCAAATCGAAAAGAATGCAATGAAAAAGCTTCAGAACTCAATGGCAGCTTAATCGCACATCACTAATTCTACAGTTACAAAAAAAGCGCGATATTCGCGCTTTTTTTTGCTTAATAATTATCTCAAGCCTGGGTTTCGGTCTTCGGCAACACCCAAAATACTCCTGAAAATTCAGCCACCGCATTATCGCCGTCTAAAATAGCCACATTCAGTTTAATGTTGCATTTTTTGTTCTTATTCAGAAGTTCAAACTTACCATTCAGTGATTCAATATTACATAATGCTCTAGGCTGCATGGTAATAGGTTTATGGTAATGAATATTGCCATCACCCAACACAATTTCTCCGTCCAGCCCTTTTTCTTTGAGCTTCAAAAATATCATCCCCCAACCAGTCAATGTTGCCAGAGAAAAAATACTGCCCGCGAACATACTGCCATGTAGATTAATATTTTTATTCAAAGATGCCCTAGTCTCAAGAGTACGCCCGGTATATTGATGCAACTTGATACCCATTTGCTCACTAATAGGAATAGTGTCGTGCCAAGTACTTTGTAATAACTTGCACCATTTTGGATGCAACATAATACTACTTGGATCGATTAGCTTTTTAACCATTTGCTGACGTTGTTGCTCTCCTAGCTCTTTGGTTGCTCCGCTTTGAGCTTCAAACCCCATGCTAATAAACAGTGCAATAGATGCTTGAGTGCTATTGGTAACGATACGCACCGCGCCCTCTGCTCTGGCTACCGCTTCTAAGGAGGAAACTAACATTTTTGCCAAACCTTTGCCTTGATAAGCTTTTTCAACAGCAACATGGCGTACTTGGGCTTCTTCTGCCGTATTCATATGTACACGACCAATTGCAATCACTGCGCCAGCAGGGTTACGGATCATTCTATGTTGACTGACTTGCTCATATTCATCTTTTTCAGAACCGAGAGGATACTTCCAAGGTTCACGTAACATTTTCCAACGAAGCATAAAATAATCGTCAAAGTCCTGTTCACTAGTAGGGATATCAATTTTATACATCTAACAAAGGGTTCCTGTGTTGCCAAGCACATCAAAAACTAAGCAATCTAAAGTCAAAACCAAGTTTGCTATTAAAACGTATAATACAACTGTCAGCAAACTATACTTGAAGTTGGAAAGTAACGGGCCCGTCATTCAATAACGAAACTTGCATATCGGCTCCAAACTTACCTCCTAAGCAAGGCATGTCAGCGAGTTGACAGCAATTAATGAAGTAGTTATACAACTCTTCACCCAGTTGAGGAGAAGCACCAGTAGAAAAACTTGGACGGTTTCCGCTTTGCGTATCCGCAACTAAAGTAAATTGGGAAACAACTAACAACTCACCTTTTACTTGTTGAACATTTAGGTTCATTTTTCCTTGTTGATCTGAAAATATTCGATAATTCATCACTTTATGGCTTAATTTTTTTGCCTTAGCTTCATCATCGTTTTTTTCAACTCCCAGCAAAACTAATATGCCGTGTTTAATTTCACCTACACTTTCGCCGCCGACTTCAACTTTTGCATGTTTGACTCTTTGAATTAATGCAATCACTACTGCTCTTTCCAGAATTTAGCCATTGATTGATTAGCTGCACATAATGCCTGGGTAATCAATTTTTCCCCTGCGCTATGACCTGATTCAGGCACTATGGTCAACTGGCTGTTTTGCCAATTTTGGCTCAAAGAATAAGCACCTTCAATCTTACACACACAATCGTAACGTCCATGTATAATACTGGCAGGCAAATGCTGGATCTTTTCAATATTTTGCAATATATAGTCTTCAGGGATAAAGCAATGATGCTTGATGTAATGGCACTCTAAAATTGCCAAGCTAATAGCACGGTGAACATCAGAAACCAGCTGGTTTTCATCAAACTGACAATGTAGACGACTGATCCGAGCTTCCCACAAACACCAGGCCTTAACAGCAGCCATTTTCTGCACTTCATTGTTACTATTAAATATTTGGTAATAAGCATCAACGATCGATAGATTCTTATTTCTATTTTGTATGGGCTCTAAGAAGTCCTGATAATATTCTGGGAAAAGCTGGGCAGCGCCACCCG
>Ga0209712_10002291_pt1 | contig 15849 bp, 15 predicted proteins | sample ArcOceMetagenome_FD_187443 | JGI IMG/M metagenome (GOLD analysis project Ga0209712, IMG submission 187443) | Marine eukaryotic phytoplankton communities from Arctic Ocean - Arctic Ocean - Greenland ARC118M Metagenome (SPAdes) (version 2) | ecosystem: Environmental > Aquatic > Marine > Oceanic...
GCGAGCAGTACTACTGGGGGGCGAGCAGTTTATCTACTAGCTATTACAATTACAATTACAATTCTTTCTCCTGACCAATTGGTATGCGTGCCGCAGGCATTAGGTGAGACGGGTAGGGTTGTTTACCTTTCAACTAATCAGGGTTGCTTCTAGCAGGGGGGGTAGGGAGAAGGTTTCGTTTTCTAAATTCGTATTAGGATATATTAAATACTCTTTTCTATTGCCGGGAATAGAGCTATTTAAGTCATTGATTTATATTAATTGATGTTTAAGTGTATAAGTATAAAGTTTTTATAAAGCAATGGCCATAAAGCAGCTAAGACTCCTCTCAGAAGACAGAAGATCGATCGAAAGATGTCATAAAATACACATTTTAGTCATATCAATAGAGGAACAACAACAACAAGACCACCGAGTAGAAAATATGTCTGGATATGATGAGCATACAAATACTTCTCCGGCAGCATCACAAGCATACGAAATCCACGACCGTCAGGACTCATCAGATGCCGTCGAGGATGTGTATCGCTTTGCCGTCGAGGATGTGAATCGCTTTGATGAATTGAACATTGGTTATTACACAAACGAAGGGTCATATATAAAAATGAATGAACCTCGTGGATGCTACTACAACAAACAGGAATACAAAAAAAATCTTGGGCTTTTTATTTATACCGGAAAACATTTTGGTGGTCCTGCTTATAAGGACGTCAAACTCCCAATTGGGAAACCAATACCTCGCCAGAAATCTCCTGATATCACTCCTATGGACGTTGAAATGAGAGGAATCACATTCGCCCAACTTCTTGCAGTCAAAGTAAATATGGAAAAGAGGTGTGTGAAAGAAGGATGGATCAGCACTAACCCCGAGGATAATGAGACTCTTCTCACTCCCGATAAAGTGACTCTACTATACGATCTCAACAAATATACCATCATTCCCTACACAAAGGACTCTAAATCATCCTTTGTTGAAACTCTGCCATCCACTGCAGGTACTCAACCTCCAAAGTTTTTCGTCGGCCATACTTGGGGCGAAAGATTTTATCACACCCTAGACTGTATTAAGCAAATGATCAAGGATTTCAAAGATAACCATTACCATGATCCTAGCGATAATCAGAGAGGAGGTGGCATGACTGAGCATACTCCCATTTGGATCTATGCATTTGCCAACAACCAGCACGATCTTGACCAGGCAATCACCGCCGATCCAAGCGAATCAGGATTTGCTAAGGCCATGGAAGTTGCAAACTACCGCACAATCTCAATCCTGGATAAGGATGGGATTGTGTTTGAAAGGATCTGGTGTGTGTACGAGTTCCTTATATCTTACCTTAATCCATGTCCAAGAGAAGAGAGGCAATGGTGTGCATTTGGATTGGAATGGGCTTTGGGATATTTATACCGCGCATGAGCATACTTATCATGGAGGCCAGAAGGGCGAGGAGAATCGATTTGCAGTGGGAATTGTGCCCGGACTAGGTACCACTACTGATAAGACCCCGCTTGATATTGCCAATCGCGAACGGCATTACCCCCGGACGTCATTCTATTAGCCGTCATGGTCATGATTCAGAAAGCCAAGGTATCCAAAAAGGATGACGAGAACCATATCTTGAATTTTATTTCAGGAAACATTTATAGTCTTGATGCAGAACAACCAAAAGAGCATCTCAAATACAATGTATTGAATGATGCCGTGCAGACAGCATAAGCATTGACCATTCCTTCTCTCCAACGTGCTTGTCGTCAACATGCTTGTCGTGGAGAGGGTGATAAATGGCAAGGCATTCTGACTGCCATGTCCAAGAGTATTAACAAGAAGGAATGGTGTTTAATTTTGGAGCTGGTTATGGTTGGGATGATGTGAGTGCTGAAAGGGTAGTGGAGATGATTTCTCATTTGCATCCAGCATCAATTGAGGGATTGTGGATTACTAATGCTCCCTACGGTTCTTCCTTTATGGATGCCTTGATTGAGTGGATCAAGAATGCCAATCACATCAAATCCCTTGCTATTGAAATTCACCTGTGTGGGTGGAATGAATGGAGGTCGAGATGTAGGAGCGAGATTGGCAGACGCATTGGCAACCAAGAACAGCACACTTGAAGCTCTCGCTTTGAACCATACCGACTTGATTGGATCGAGGAATGTGAACGAGTGGTTGGAAGCACTTGGCAGGATGGAATTATTGAAGAGTTTTTCCTGTGAGGGAACAAGACGTTGGGGGCTTATGGAATTCGTTCGTTTTAGAGTTGATAAGTCGACGTTGGATGAAAATTCAATGGTAGAATATCCTCGTGATAAGAGGCAGAGGATTTATTGGAACCGTGGAACCTTCCTGGATTCGACAATGTCATGGTGGAAGGCGCGAAAACTCAAATGTGTGTGGTAATTTAAGCAAAAGGTTTTATTTATGAAACTATACTTTAGGCAGTGATGGAATTAGATATTAAGCAATACCTAGAATAGTGAGAGAACTGAGATTCTCAATGAGATTCCATTCTCAGTGATATTTTTTTTTAGTCATTTTATTTAAAATACCAGGATTCTCCTGTGACATCTGTCATGTGAGGGCTTATAATAAATAAGTAATATCAAGATTCATAACCTATTAAATACAACAGACCATAGTAGTGATATGCTGTAGTGATACGTATCATAATATTATGAAACATTGGTAAAATTTAAATTTTGAACTGAGAAATGCCAGGAGGTATCGCAGATAAATACTGCTCTATTGTGCCGAGATACTAGAGTATAGATGGTTGAGGCCCCATAGGCAAATATCTTGGACGTCACCACTCTGTCGCTAGAAAAAAGGGAAGTGGTGAGTGGTTCTACCATTCATTATTTTAGCGCCAATCTCAACTTCACATTTTCAATTTGGGGCGAACATTTAAAATCATTTTGAATTTGCGTCGACTTTATTAATTCTCTTGATAACATCATCTGTCCATCTATATGTGTTCTATTATAGATTTCGTAGGAAAATATTCAGAGCGTTTTGTGCTGCCACTCTTGACAAACATCTTTTAACATCTTATAAATCAAATACATGCATTGTCTCTATTTCACCGTCGAGATCAAAATTCTGTCCTTCACATAAATATTCTAACATGCCCCTTACGCCAAAGTACCAGATGGATTGCTGGGTGCCCTGTAAGTGCTATCTACGGTAGTAGATCTCGCCATCATAATTCCAGAATTCTGCCTATTCATTCCCAAAGGCTCACTGTTGTTCGCAATAAATTCAGCCTTGGTCTTGATCTGTCCGTGTAACAATGCAGCATAAACAGCCATTCCAACAATCGATAATGAAAAAAAGGCAAGTCCCAATCCCTGATCGGTGGTGACAACTCCCTGCCGTATAGCTTGCTGCGAGTATTGGTTGTACTTGTTATCAGACTCGAAACTCAAGGGGTCGACGTAAATGTATCCATATTCGTCATAAGTTCCAGTAACGACACTTGCAATGAAAGAGCATACGGCATATTCGTTATCCTCTTGTTGGTAAGATTGGTAAGAGGAGGAGCTCGCGCCTCCAATGTGCCTGTTACATTTAGCGGCGTACCCGTACATGTTTTCACACAATTCTGTGACATCGTCAGCATCGTCGTTGTCATTGTCAACGTTTTGGAAATTCAAGCTCTAATGGGTTGGTTGGGTGCAATGCAATTTGTAATTGGTGAAGAAAAAATGAGTACAAGTACATCGCATTAATTGACCAACGATACGATGAATAGAAATACTGTACTTACACTCTCCTTGCAAGGAATGCAATCAGTCTCATAATAATCCATCAAATTGTCAGAGCCGAAAGAAAGCCCAGTGATAGTTGCAAGATCATATTTATTCCCAGAATACACGGAGCACGCATCATCGGTAAAAGCGGCAAGAATGATGGTACTCTTATCGCTTGCACAGTGGGGTCCAATGTACAAAGTCAAGTCGTCAGAAGCATCGTACTCCACGCATCCAAAGAAATTACTCCAATCGACGTTGTCGTCTGCGTTACAAACATCATTGTGACCTGTGCATGCACTTTTGTAGGCACAATTGGCAAGATAATCATCTCCTGCTGCTGCTGCATCATCGCCTGCCGCATCGTCGCCTGCTACTGCATCATCGCCTGCTGCTGCATCGTCGCCAGCCGCAGCAGCATCATCACCCTCAAGATTTCTATTATTATAATAATCTCCGTAGCAAGTATCGCAATATTCACAGTACCTCTCAAACTCCTCTTCCCTGTACTCTGCAATGATAGTCAACCAAGTAGCAATTGGAACCATGTACTCTCCATAGTCATCCGTGCATCCATAGGTACTCGTCTGCGAGCAAGAATCTGCAGGACAGAAGCGGAATATGACGTACTGATCAAGCTCAAAGACCGTGGTCGCATCTTCATCCTCTGCTAGATCGTCCGAGAAAGTTGCGACAGCAGAACAGCCAGCGTATTTGAGGGAGTAAGCGGAGACATCAAATCCAAAGTCGCCATATGCATCCTGTGCTCCGTCGTCTCCATTGTAGTAACCGAGAGAGCGGTTCTTGTTGAGCGAAGAGGAGGGGACGGCAGCGGAGATGATGGAATTCTGCAGGCGAAGTTTGCGATCTGTTTTTTTGCCTTGGACCTGAGATTCGCGCATTGCTTGCATGAAGTCATTCTTAGTAATGGATGCAGCGGCGCAGAGTGGTGCGAGGAGGAAGGAGAGTGAGAGACTGAATCTCATTCTGATGTGTTAGTGTGGTGTGGTTTAGTAGACAGAGCAGAACAGAGGTGCGTTATTATTGTACGCGTTGCATGCTTCCTTCTTCGAGCGTTTTTGCACAAATTCTTTTGGCGGTCAAAAAAAATCCTCGCCTGCCTCGCCGATTTCCGTTGAAAAGAGTAGGAATCCGATACGTTTAGTCCCAGACATTTCTTCAAAATGTCATGCTGTTTATTTCGACAGTGGCCTATTTTCAAAAAATATGAAAAACGGAGGAGAAAAACTAGAACCAGAAAAAATTGGCTGGAAGAGTAATCTTATGAATATCATCAAATAAACATTCATCCATATACGCAAAACTATAATATATTTGATTTAATGGCATTGTTGGTGATAGATTCATTATCTCTCATCAAAGTAAACATTTTTAGAACGCCAAAATTTGCCGAAAAGTTGTACATGGACGGACAGACGGTCTCTGGAAACAGAAAAGTGTGCGTTGACATACTAACCGTCCTTTATCGCAAACAGTTATACATTAACGAGTCTCATTACAGGAGATCTTCCCGAGAGGTGACCAGTAAATTTTGGGCTGACCACTAGCTAGGCTCAGATTTGGGGGAGGTGGTCAACGAAAAAATTGGGCGTTATACTATTTTCCGTAATTAGACGTTAGTAGGGTTCTACTCACCACTCATCACAGCTGGTGCTCGTACTTTCGTATTACAGTATCCGCCGGTGATACTAATTTCATGGATCATGAGTGCAGACTCATCTGATACAGACATTCCGTCTGATGAACTTGAGAGTCCTTGTTCAAGAGCCGCAGTGTTGAAATTACCCTTTCCGCAACCGCTCAAGACCCCCCTTAATCAAGAGATCTTCTGTTAGTTCGGAAATGAAGTGGAATCAAGCAATAATAGTAATCAGTAAATCTGCTTATATTCGCTGTGATTATTCAAATTGAATGAGATGGTCCACCTCATTCAGGCCTTACAAATCTCTTGTTTCCACGCACAACGTTTGAGTAGGATCGAGAATCTTTCATTTGTGTGGGCGGGAAAACTTCATCGTCATTAGGCCCATTTCCAGTTTGTCCATGTCCATTAATAGTTTGTCCGAAATATTTTCTTTCAACGAACACGCTAAAGGTGCTTCTCAAACTCAAAAGAGGAGTAGTACAACTAGTTTGAAAAGAACGGCAAACCCCAATGAACCAAATGAAGATATTAAAAGGTCTAATTTCACCGCCGGTTGCGAAGAAACAGCGAATGTATCAACTTGCAGGACGCCCCATGGATGTGTCAAAAAACAATCTCCTGTACCATACCGTATCTGTTCGTCTACCGGTACTACGGCGAATCTATTTGCTCGGAGAAAATATGCCGACTGCAACCACATGATAGATTGATTGAAGAAGATATCAGCTTTTGTTCTTCTTTCTTGCAATCGTGTTATATAAACTGACTTCTCTTCTCTTTGCAGAAGGTTCAACGTTGAAGGTCAAAGTCCCAACGCGTAAATATCAACTTGAGGTGTTCTTGTTACGATACAGTTAGATAGTAGTATGTACCAGCAATCGTGCTACCAGTACTACCGTGAGCCTCATAGTTCATCACGAGTGTGGTGACAATATTAGTACTGGCAGGAAGTTCGTATTTCATAATTTTCATTTTAGTGATTCATATAGATAGAATCGTACGTGTACCGTTGTAAAAGATTGTCAACTTTGCAGCATCATTCATTCTGTCTTTTGTTTACTGGCGGGAATCAGATCCTCCGTTTCCAGTTTCCAGTGCTGTGTAATAATTAATATAGATAGCCGTCGTACGAGATTCATATTTAAACTTCGGCCTTTTGTTTACTGGCACTCTGCGAGGAGCCAATACTGGAGGACCTGCGGCCGTATACACTTGATTGGGTCGAAGCAATGGAACTGATATTACCAGCACCAGCACCTCCTAGCTGCTGATGTTGTTTGGAGAACTTCTCATTGTTTTGATGATTCGAATTTTTAGCAAGTGCACTCAAGCCTAGCAACGCTGCAGCATCGTTGGCATCAGTTCTGGATGAGCTTGATACTAGACCGGGGTTGTTACTAAGAGCTCTTAAAATATCCAAGTTTCCAGAATTTCCTTGTCGCTGCTGCTGCGCTTGCTGCTGCTGCTGTTGAAATTGTTGGTGTGGAAGGATGTTACCCAATAGGCTAGAAAGGTCTGATCCTCTTCCTCCAATATTTCCGCTGGGTAGTTGTTGTTGTTGTTGCTGCTGCTGTCGTTGTTGGGATATGAGAGTACTGAAAATCTCACCCAAGTCACCTGATCCTCGACCGGCAACAGAGGGATTGGGCAATTGTTGCGCGTGCGCTTGTTGAAGCTGCTGTTGCTGCTGTAGTTGGTGTTGCTGTGATAAGAGAATCCCCAAAAGGCCATTGAGGTCTCCGTCATTACCTCCCCCCAAGATATTGCTGGACATTTTTTGCTGCTGCTGCTGTTGTTGTTCTTGCTGTTGTTGGTGTTGTTGTTGCTGGTTCGACAAGAGTGTCCCCAAAAGAGCGCTAAAGTCTTCCCCTGGTGCTCTCCCTCCTCCTGGCGAAGTACCATTCCTATTCATCGTACTGTTGCTTGTACCTAGCCCGCCTCTTGCAACACTTTTAGCGTCGTTTGCCAAGGTGTTGTATCCAGAAGCAAGGTTGAGGAGACTAGAGACATCCATGTTAGAATGACGCCTTTCTTGATGTTGTTGTTGCATTCGGGCACCTTGTGCTGACTGGAGGAGACTCTCCCTCAGCATATCCATACCTCCGTTCCCTCTGGTATCATTGCCTCCGCCAGAGAGTGCTGCGAGAAGTCCATTGATATCATTCGACGCAACCGGTGCTGATGATGGTGCGGAAGGGCCAAGTAGGCTAGCAATGCTATTAGCGTTTAGGGAGGGATTGCTGGTATTAGAATTAGACACGGAAGGGGCACCGCCAAGCAGAGAAGATAGTAGCTGCATTTGACAGTCTCCAGTTTGCATTTGATTGGTGGGGGGAGAGGACGACACGTTGTTATTGACAAATAGGTTTGCGAGATTCGCAGGTAGTGCCCGGTTGTTGTTCCCACTCAATCCTGAAAAATCGTTAGAACGCGAGGCGGAAGCAGGAGGAGCGATACTAGCAGCACCGGTGTTGCCATTGCTCAACAAAGCAAGCAATTGACTAGTATCAAGTTGCGGATGTTGTGACTGTGGCTGCTGCTGAAGGCTAGACGAGTTCATACCTCCAATGGTACCCAGCATAGAACCTAAGTCGCCACTCATCCCGAGAGCTGCAGCTATCTGGTTGGTGAACTGGTTGGTGTTGGGGTTGTTGTTGTTGTTACGGGCATTGCCAGTATTCTTACTGGAGGGATGTTTCAGTAAACTAGCAGCCTCTTGGAGCAACGCGGACGTGTTACTGGCATTCGTAGCGCCAACTCGGCCAGAGGCAACATTCGTCGAAGCTGATGCTACAGCTGCGAGTAGATCAGTAGTGTCAATATTACCAGTCTGAATATTTCCAGTCCTTGGACCAGATGAGAAGGATGCTGGAGCAGCAGGAGTCGGATTGTGATTGTTCTGGTTCCCAATCCCTGTACCGCTGCTGCTAACAACACTCGCATGGTTTGAAGTGGCATCAGTACCACCCATCCTCATCAAAGCATCGTTTGAGGGATCGTAGCATGGGGACATCGAGCGCATCTGATAGAAGTCAGGTTCGTCATCGGGAGAACTTGTAGATCTAAACTTGGTACCCTTGACCTTAGTCCTTGCAATCTTGTATGCATGAAAGGGCTTGCCCCTCATGAACATATCATGATAGTAGCAACCAGAGTCGGGACCATGAGTGATCCTTTTGAAGTCGTAGAGATTGAGCTGTCTTCGGAAGGACGTCAGCTGTGTCTGAGAAAAGAAGTTCTTCATCAAGCCCGATTCAAAGGCAGTTGGTTTCCTGATGCAAAAGGCTCTTCCGTGTGGCTGCCACCCTATAATATCTTGCATGCCCCTCATCTCGACGAGACGGAGGAGTATCTGCAGCTTAAAGGGAAAAGGGCCTGTCACTTGGCAGGAATAGTACAGCGACATGGCATCTCGTTCAGTTTTGTTTGTTGGTTCAAGGATCTCTTCTGCTCGGTCAGTATATTGGTGCGTTGCGTATCTTCTCTGCTGACCTTTAGCGGTGAGTCCTGATGGACGATCGTCTTGGTCATCACTAGGTGGATTCATACTTGAGTATATTGCCTGCTGATGAACTCTGCTGTTTTTTATGACTTCTGTTTTTTTTGTGTATTTGTTGGGGATGACGTACATAGTCCATCGGGTTCTTACTTTTTCTTGTTATAGTTACAAAGAAAAAAACACTGTACAAAACTTGAGAACAAGTCTATCCAGAGTATTCTGTCAGAAATACAAATGAGAAGGTGATGACATCATGCTGATGTCAGAGATCATAATTAAAAATAAGAGGGATCGTATTTGAGGTCCGATATTGATGACCCACATTAAAAATACGATGTAGTACTACGTACCACCCCAGGTATGTGCTCCACGTACTTGATGAAGCTCTATGTTTTCAACGTGCTCCACGTACTTGATGGAGATCTGTGTTTTCAAAAAAGATTGCAAACTGACTAACAGATAATTTGACATAATAAAGTCTTGCCTTCTTCTTCTGATTGACAATTTAAAATTACAAAAAAAGGAAGATGGTTCTCTTGTTCTCTTGTTCTCTTCTTGGATTTTGTGAAAGAGAAGCTCGAAAGTGCATGCAATACAAAAAAAAAATAAGAGATCGATCATAGTAGGATCCGCACTGCAGCTGCTAACAGCCCGTTGGAGGTTGAAGGCTAACCAGAAGCGCCAGCGAGCAAGAAGTACCGGTAAATCTGGAAAGTAACAATAACTGCTGCTGGAGCCCCATTGGTACTGCGAATTGTTGTATGATCGTCCGCCGTCCATCAGTTTTGCCTTTCCACTTTAATTTCAATATCCAATTGTTTTGTTGCAAATTGCCTCCTTTCACAGTACCGGTAAACGTATCTGATACATTGACAATTTCACTATACTACACTATTGTCAAGAAATGTGTCCATCTTGTTTTACGATGATGGATGGTTCTAATGTTCTAATGTTCAGTACTGGTACAAATTACGATCATTTCCGGCACAATCTGCGCGTCCGCGGATAAAGTGACTCATTACTAGTTAGTCACACAAGTTAAAAGTGGACTTTCTTGCTCACAAAATCATTTAGGAGTCCCTGTATCCTGCCTCCTGCCGCTCTGACCTCGTCACTCGTCATCACCTTGACTACATAAATAATACCAGCATTAAAAAAGATGCAGCGATGGATACGAATGATACGGTATTGTTGCAGTTAGTGCATACGTTGTGTATGTAGAAGAGCAGTACTATCGAAGATCAATAATGCACCTTAAAAATAATTTAAAAAGAAGACAGAAGACATATCATCCCAACAGGATAATCTCCTTACCTTGTCCCGGTAGCTTCAGCTTTCTCCTTCGCTTCCTCGCTCCACACCATTCCAACGCCGTGAAATTCGTTCCAGGTTCCAAATAAGAGGATGATAGGTAAATATGTGCATATCTTATATTGAATATCTTATATTGAATATTGTATACCAGTACTGTATCTTTTATATTGAATATTGAATATTGCATATTGTATATTGTATATTGTATATTGTATATTGTATATTGTATATTGTATATTGTATATTCAATACACGTAGTCATGTGTGTAATTCCTGCATCTGCCAAAGTCGCACAATAATACGACCATCATTATCACAATCTATCTTGTTGATTTTCATTCAAAGTAGTGCCATTTGCAGCTGATGTTGCTGCTGTTGTTGTATTCGATGTTGTAGCATTTACTGCTCCTGTTGTTCCTGTTCCTCTTGTATTGGTTGTATCGGTTGTGTTGGTTGTATTGGTTGTATTGGTTGTGTTGGTTGTGTTGGTTGTATTGGTTGTATTGGTTGTATTGGTTGTATTGGTTGTATTAGTACTACTATCAGTACTGTTAGGACCAGTACTAACCGTAAAAGTCCGAATAGTCGCATCATACTCCAAGCAATCCCCTTGCCCTTGTCTCAAATTCAAACAATCGTATTCAAAAGGACACTCCTGCAATCCCCAACAATCCCCGTTTGCACTCCAATAATGCACATATGCAAACTTCCAAGCAGAATAATCAGAAGAAACAGCTTGAGATTCAGCTTTAGCTTCCTGGACACATTCCATGGGTGTCATATTCGTTCCCAGTTGGATGGAAGGTGGGACATCCCAAATACCCGCCTCGGCGGATGTCACACAATACGATGGTTTGTTGCCAAATGTATATTGCAATTTCCCCTCTCCTTGATCCATACCCATATCATAATCATTTTGATTACCATTTTCGTTCCGAGCCAAACCCACCGCAGTCGCCACCATCACCATCACCATCACAACCATCACCACAGTCATCACCATCGACATCAAACCCACAAGCCATCTCCTACACACCAGTTTACGACAAGTAACGGAACAAAAAACATCATCATTTTTCGAATAAGAAAAAGGAGACGAACTGCTTGTTTTAGGAACGCCACCATTTGTGAAGTATAGAAATTTCCCAGATCGGTAAATGAGGATTGTGAGGATGGATTGTGGATTATTGGGGTTGTTTTGGTCAAGTTCTTCCGATGAGGAGATTGTTATTATACTTTCTTGGTATTGATGAGTCATTGGATTCGTGGTGGTGTGGTGTATTGATATGTATGTATGTATGTATGTATGTAATGTTGGAAGTCGGTAATTATGATTAGAAGTACAGTGGTTTGCATTCGAAGTTGTTGTGCCATTGACATTTGACATTGATTGACATGAAAGAGCGAACCTTGTGTCCGTTGAAACCGTTTTAGTTAGTGGGACTTATGAATTGTATTCTGTTTCTTTCCTTCTCTCTCTTTTCTGTTTTCTCAAAACACAACATACAAGACTAACAACAACACATAACAACAACAACAGTCAGCTAATACAGTACATACTACAGTAATAGTAATAGTAATAGTAATATATTCCAGTAATAACAATAAGAAATGATGAGGCAAGACCCACCAACGACTTCATCGTCAATGGATCAATTTGAAATTGACAGTGACGATGTGAGCTTTGAACCTGTTCCTGATGTTCCTGGTGTTCCTGCTGCTGCTCCTGGCTTTACCGGTGCCATTGGATCTGGTGGAATGACCCATGCACCCTCCTTTGCCAATAATACAAATAACAACAATAACAGCAATCAATCATGGTTCCAACGAATGACAAATTGCTTCTCCTTTACTTCCCTCGAGAAACACTTCAACGTGGACACCATTGACATCCAAACCCGCATTACTTCCTCCGTCCTCTACGCCAACCAACCCAACAAATTCCGTCAAGTCCTAAGCAACGCTAACAGTTCTAACAACTCTAACAACAATCAAGAAATAACTCCGGATCTATATGGACCAGTATGGATCACAATGACACTCGTACTCTTCCTAGCCGTCACGGGAAACACATCCAAATACCTCCAGACAGATACTGCTACACTCACAAATGCAGAGTTCGAATATGACATTACACACCTCACAAAGGCATTCTCCATTCTCACATTCTATACTTTCGCCCTCCCCTCCCTCCTATACGTCATGCTGCAATGCATCCATGTTCCCATGGGATTGGTGGAACTCATTAGCATCTATGGCTACTCATTGGCCATTTATGTTCCGACTACGGTATTGTGTTTGGTTCCGAATGTTATGCTGGAATGGATGTTTCTTTTTATTGCGACTGTTTGGTCTTTGGTGTTTGTGGTGAGGAATGTTATGGGGGTTGTGAGTGGAGGTGGTGGTGATGGTGGTGGTATGGGAAAGAAGTGGGCTGGGCCAGTGTGTGTTTGTTTGGTGGCGTGCCATTTTATATTTTATTTGGTGATTAAATTGGTATTTTATCATCATCGTGGGCATGGACACAGTGGGAGTGGTGGTGGTGGCAATAACAGTGGCAATAATGATTCACCGGATTATTTTGATGATGCAATTGACGAGGATGATGCCATTCATCGCTTGTATTAAATGTTTGTCACAGTACGTGTGTACGTGTATGTACTCGGACAATTACATTACTTGTAAGTTGTAACATTCCAATTTCAAATTGAAATTGGATGACGATGATGGTACCGTCCTATGATCATGATGATGATAATGATGCAAGTAGATGCAGATTTTTACATGAAATGAATCGTTCAATGTACTTGTGCAATGTACAGCATATATATATATTCTGTGCTACGTCTAATACATGCATTCTGTACTATTAATAGTGTGCAGGGTATCATACCGGTATTGCACGCACACCGTAGGTGCAATCGATTACATTGGAATAACCTTGAATAAACATTCTAGCTAAGTTTCCGTAGTTTATTGTGCTACTGTGCTACTGTAGCAGTACTGTATTTTAATGTTACCAGTCTATTATATATCTTGATCATCTGCACATCTTTATTATCATCTTCAAATGCACATCATCGAATTTCTCGTCTGCATTCCATACCATGCCATTCCAGTCCATACCATTACTCGACGGTACACACTCCATCAATCCATCCATCCATCAATGCGGAATGGGCATCGGCAAAACCCATCCCAAAGTCATAGTCACAACAAAAAAGAACACCACGAAAATATACGCCACACCAATGTCCACATTATCATCATGCGCAACGCCACTATGCGCTCCATCCCCTCCATGACAACAAAAATACAAGCCAAAGGGGACAGAATATGAATCATTCACTTCATCCACCATCTTACGATAAATATGTGGACTGACGCTGAGGGCATATTCGGGATCCTCCGTCCTATTGTAAAAGGCTCCTTCCTTCATATACAAGAGTCCTTCCGTGTCTAATTGTTCCGTGGTGAAGAGGCGGACGTTGTCTTTGAGGAGGGAGGGGACTTTACGTACGTCGGCGTTGCCGTTGTCAATGAGGGAGTTGGCGGTTCCTGGTCCGATGCTGGTGAAGATGTTTTGTCGTGTGGATTCTCGGACGGAGAGTTGCTGGGATCGGAAATGGATGGACCGTGGATTATTGTTATTGTTTGCTCTTGACTTTGAGACGGAGTTGTACTAAGAAAGATATTATTATGTGATGTGATGTCATCGTTTTGTGGGATTAGATTGATAAGATTTGATAAGATTTGATAAGATTTCATTCGAATGGAATGGAACAATATTTTAGGAAGTGGAGGTGGAAATGGAAGTATTATAAATGCAGCGAGAAGATGCAGGTGATAAGAAAGAACAGAACATTTTTTTTAAAGAATGAGGCAAGCAAGGGGCGCCGAATATTATACTCACAGTGTGTCTCCAACTATCTGACGTTACAGGCCTCTTAGTGGACATTGTATGTAAGGCTTTACTTGCTGAGCGTATCGCGGGTTGCGGGAGGGGAGAAGGGATTTGTAATGGAAGTAGAACTTATGAAAGATACAGTTCTGCTAGGAACACTGGCCTCGGCCACTCTGACGATGATACTCTTTGTGGCTCCAATATCATACGGTAACTGTTCTTTCAACCGATTGCGTACAGTACCTCGAACCTTGAACCCTTTTGCGTCTAAAGTCTGAAGATACAAAGAATGGCGCGCTATTTTGGGTTCTTTTTTTCCGGGTTCACATTCAAAATTCAAAATCAATGAAAATATTTTGATGCTACATTATTTTAGATTTTAGTATGCGCCGCGGCTACATCAAAAAGATTGATGAAACGTTAGTGTAACGAGTAGCTAGCTAGTTTAGTTGTACTGCAGATTTGACTCCTCGGTTGAAATGCAACCTATGCATGCAGTTATAATGGAAGAAAATCGGCCTCGCTTTTTTGTGAAACATTCATGTTGAGTTGTTACACACAAAAAAGTCGTGATCATTAGAGCTTCTCACCCAACCCGCCAGAGGACATGCTGCTTTCTCAAAAAGAAGAGATTTCGTTTCTTGCCCATTTTTGTACATTTGATAGCTTTTGCGATCGGAAACGTGAACGTGAAGTCGGGTCTCTGCATCTGTACCGATGTCTGCATTAATATTTGCCTTTCCTCCAATCAAGTCCATGATTATTGCAGGCTTCAAATCCTTTGTCACCATACCATTTTTCTGGAGGATTTTGACGCATTCAATTGAATCTCGAAACAAGGCGTACCGGGAAAGACGCGATGCGCATTTGATAACATCTCCCAATCGTTTCGGTGTCTTTCCCTGTTTGATACCCTTTGCGCCCACCGTCTGCTCAATCATATTTTGCTCGTCTCCCGAGTACGTGTTCTCTTGGCAGATGGACGTTTGCCAGTTGATGCTAATACCAATTGGAGACAGTCGTGTTTTTTTACCTGGCGTGTCTTCTCTTAAATCCTTGCCGTCGCTTCGTTTTCTTTTCTTCGAGGAGGATACAGGTTCAATCGCAATCGCATCGCTCCTCTCTAATGACAAACAATGAGCTTCTTTCTCCGCTTCAGCTTTGCTTTGAGGGAATATTTCTTGACAAATTTGCAACTTCACTGGAAGAGGGAGCAAAGGCAAATGATTCAATTTCATTCCGTGCAAACTAGTATTTGACGAAATCTCAACGTTAACGTTAACGTTAACGTTAACGTCATTGTTAACGTCAGAGATGTTTTCCAATGTTTGCTGAGCTCTTTGAAGCAATGCTCTTTCTAACGCCACCTTCTGACTAGAAGCCTTTGCCCTATTGTCATGGCTGACAACGACACTGCTCAACATGATTGGTTTGCTGAGAAAACAATTCAGAATCCCGTGTCCTTGCAGTCCTAGCACCATCCACTTGCATATTTTATCGGAGCAGGACATGGAGGCCGATCGTAGATGAGGTGGAAGATTGGACCGTCCAGATTTGAGCCGTAGGGCAGATGTGATTTGTGTCTTTTCCCTTGCAATAGAAACGATGATGTTGTTCGGAGCGTGCTCTTTGTTGGTTGTACTAGAGCCGTTAGGGTAAGGATTGGCAATACCAATACCATTGTTCTTCTCACCACATGGAGTCAGATTATGCGACTCG
>Ga0209712_10002292_pt1 | contig 15848 bp, 12 predicted proteins | sample ArcOceMetagenome_FD_187443 | JGI IMG/M metagenome (GOLD analysis project Ga0209712, IMG submission 187443) | Marine eukaryotic phytoplankton communities from Arctic Ocean - Arctic Ocean - Greenland ARC118M Metagenome (SPAdes) (version 2) | ecosystem: Environmental > Aquatic > Marine > Oceanic...
GCTAAGAACACAGCAGTAGCAGGCCTTTCAGGGCATGCCCCTTAAAGAGAAGTAACCTTTAGACCTGACAATTAGTGAGTATGGGACACACTGTTACTTTTAGTTTTTTAAGTTCACTATTATAGGGAAGGCTTTATAAATAAAAGATTTAGAGTCAGGCTTAGAGTCACCGTAAAAACACCGGTATAGTGATTACAGTTTTGGACATCCCTCTATGAAGGAAGAGCATGAAAGAAAGACTTAAAGTTGGCTATAAGTATTGCCTACAGTATTAGTGTCTAATTCCTTTCCTAATTCGAGTTACCGTGGTCATATAGTCTGGTAGCAATTTACTTAGCTATCTTAAGAGCCTGTTTGCTGTGTCCTTAGCAAGAGCGCCTGCAATTGACCTATAACCTAGATTTCACTCTGTTCTGCCCTTGGGCTAGAAGAACAGTTATATGTACATAATTTGTTGAACTTGTTGTCCACTCCAGTTCGGAGTAATTAAGAGTTAGCTCCTCCCTCATGAGACCCGCCTATCGAAAATAATGAATTATCGCTCTTTATTCTTGTTACATTGTCAAAGTTAACTATGTTGCTGTGACAATAATTCAATCCATTGTTTGAATTCAAGGACTGTCTGTTAGATTGCATCCAATTATGACCCAGCATTTGCACTGAATTTTGATCAAGATGCTTAGCCTTAAGGCGCTGTTTGCACGGACGTTTGACTTCACGATGAAGCCAGTTAATGAGGGTTTGCTCGTAGTCATCGAGTTTCGAGGGGACTTAGGTGGCCTTTAGCGCGGTTCTAGCTCACCACTGGCCAGATACTTACGCACGGTATTGAGGGATAATCCCGTGCGACAATCAATCTCTCTAATCGGCATTCCATCACGAAAATGCCAGCGTCTAAGTACACTTAATAATGCCATATCAATCATTCCACGTAGTCTCCTGCGCTATCGCGTCAGTGGGTTTATACATGGGTCAGTTCTGGATGCAATCTAACACTAGTTCTTCTGATTCAAATGAATAACTATAAAGTGCCGAGACTTGCCTAACGACCTGGTAATTTGAATGGCTGCTAACGAGAGCTTAACTGATCTTGTTGGGCGAAATTTTCAAACTTAGTATTTATCTTGAAAAACCATCACACTTTTTCAGGCATCATGTTTTCACACCCCGGTTCAAAGAGCAGTCCATCCACCATCAACACTGATTGTGGTTCCGGTGATCTGGGCCGCGGCATCAGAACATAAGAACACGGTTGTGCCGCCCACCTGCTCCACGGTCGCAAATTCTTTCGACGGCTGGCGCATCAACATGACATCTTTGATCACATCCTCTCGGCTCATGCCGTATTCCTTCATCATGTCCGGGATCTGCGACTCTACAAGCTGCGTTAGCACATAACCCGGGCAGATCGCGTTGGCGGTGATCGGTTCCTGCGCCGTTTCCAGTGCAGTGGTCTTGGTCAGCCCCACCACCCCGTGTTTGGCCGCTATATAGGCTGATTTATATGGACTCGCAGTCAGCCCGTGGGCCGAGGCAATGTTAATCACCCGTCCCCAGCCGGCTTTACGCATCATGGGCAAGGCCATGGCCGTGGTGTGAAACGCAGAGCTCAGATTGACCGCAAGGATCGCATCCCATTTATCCACCGGGAAGCTGTCAATCGCTGCTACGTGCTGAATACCGGCATTGTTGACCAGAATATCGCAGGTGCCCACCTTTTCGATCAAAGCCCGGCATTGGTCGCCCTTGGACATATCAGCCTGAATATATCGGGCGGTTACGCCAAAGTTTTGTGCAATGCCTGCAGCGATCGCGTGGTCATCATCGCTATCGGTAAAAGAGTTCAGAACGACGTCAGCGCCGGCTTTTGCCAGTTCAATCGCGACCCCAAGACCAATCCCAGAATTTGAGCCGGTAATGATGGCCATCTTACCTGATAATGTCATGTTGATATTCCCCGTTAAAGTATAGGAAGCATAAAGTCTTAGCCACAGCTGTCAAGAGGGTTATCACGCCTGTTTCTTTAATCCTTAACGGGACAGTAGTGATCCCATATAGATAAAAAATATTCAGATGGTATTTCCAAGGTTCCATGAGTGCCAATTATTACTGTAACTGTTCCAGATTACGAAAAAACTCCAGTGCTTCAGGATTGGCTAGTGCGTCAGTATTATTAACAGGTCTTTCATGCACAACATTACGTACAGCCAACTCAACTGCTTTCCCACTGATGGTTCTGGGAATATCATTTACCGCAATAATGATTGTTGGAACATGTCGCGGCGTAGTTTCATTGCGTATCGTTTCACGAATTTTTTTCTGAAGTTGGTCGGTGAGTTTTACACCTCCTCTGAGTACTATAAATAACACTACACGGACATCATTATTCCAATCTTGAGCAATGCAAATACTCTCAGTAATTTCATCCAGCTTTTCCACCTGACGATAGATTTCTGCGGTACCAATCCTGACCCCTCCGGGGTTGAGCACCGCATCAGAACGTCCATGAATCATTACGCCTCGATGTTGAGTCAACTCCCCATAATCGCCATGGGCCCAGATATTCTGGTAGGTTTCAAAATATGCGTTTAAATATTTCTCATTATCTGGGTCATTCCAAAAGCAGATAGGGGCACTGGGAAAAGATTTTGTGCACACCATTTCACCTTTTCCCTCTGGGATTGAACAACCTTTTTCGTCCCAGATTTCTACCGCCATGCCTAATCCAAGGCATTGAATTTCCCCTTCCCATACCGGCAGGGTGGGGTTGCCCAGGACAAAGCAGGATAGGATATCAGTACCACCGGAAATGGATGACAGGCAGACATCTGATTTGATGTCGCGATACACATAGCGGAAGCTCTCATGTAACAAAGGGGAGCCTGTTGACAGAATTGTTTTCAAATTTGCAAGGTTGTGGCTTTCTCGTGGTATAACACCTGCTTTCTCAAGTGCAGATATATATTTGGCACCTGTCCCAAATATGGATACTTCCTCTTGCTCAGCCAGATCTATAAGTGAACTTGCCTCTGGATAGAATGGGGATCCATCGTAGAGAACTAGTGTCGCCCCCGACGCAAGACCACTGACCAGCCAGTTCCACATCATCCAGCCACAAGTGGTGAAGTAAAACATAATATCGTCTGAATGAAGGTCGACATGTAACTGATGTTCCTTAAGGTGCTGAATAAGACAACCTCCGGCGCTATGCACAATACATTTAGGTACACCCGTGGTGCCAGATGAATACATTATGTACAGCGGATGATCAAAGGGGAGTTGTTCAAAAATCAGTTCAGGCGTATTTTTCTTTACTAAAAAATCATCCCAATTCACTCCTTTTTCAATACCTTCAAAAGAAATGGATTTATCAACCAGCGGAACAATCACCAACTTTTCAATGCTGTTTATTTTTGCAGCGATTTCTCTTACTCGTGAGATCGTTTCAATGGTTTTACCATTATAAAAATAGCCATCACTGACAAATAATACTTTTGGCTCAACCTGTCCAAATCGATCCATTACACCGTTAATACCAAAATCAGGGGAGCAGGATGACCAGGTTGCGCCGATACTGGAAGAGGCCAGCATGGCAATAACTGATTCTGTAATATTAGGCATAAAACCCGCTACACTATCCCCAGTTTGCACACCCATTGCTCGGAGAGCTGCAGACAATTGTGCCACCTGCAGATAAAGTTCTGCATACGTTATCTCACTGCGTGTTCCATTTTCTAGCCGAGAGATGATTGCAATTTTGTTGCTACGATTACGCAGGAGATTTTGTGCAAAGTTAAGTCTTGCACCCTGGAACCATTTTGCCCCCGGAAATTGATCACCATTTACCAACACATGAGAATATTCTTGCGAAGCATGAATATCGCTGAACGCCCATACCTGTTGCCAGAATTGTTCTGGATGGTCTATCGACCATTGGTGCATTTGCTGGTAACTCGAAAATTTCAAACCAAGTTCAGTTTCGACCTGCAGGGCAAATTTAAACATGTTGGAATGGTTTACTTGATTGCTGCTGGGCTGCCAGAGGGGTTTACTCATCACTATTTACCCTTAAGATAATGCAATCAAGGAATGCTGGGTACAAGGACAGTATTGCCTGCTCTGCACTCTCAGACGTTATCAACAACCGGTTCAATATTGTATTTTTGCCAGTAGTCACCAAAGATATCCGTCAGTTCAGGTTGGTCAGGCGCGATAGCGCGAGAGATAAGCGTAGTGTTGATGTAATGACGGTAATTCATATTATCCGAGATAGTGTTGCCACCCCAGGTTCCGCAGCCCATCGACAAAGAGAATGGAAGACCGTTATCAAAGGAGCCACCCGTGGCAAAGCAATGAGCCTGATTAACAATAACCCTGCACACAGGCAGGTTCAGTCCGAGGTTGATGGCGCGTTCGTCATCGGTTGAATGCAGGCTGACCGAGTGGCCCTTGCCATTGATCTCGAGCACAGCATTTGCAAGCATCACCGCATGTTCAAAATTACTGGCACGGAATAGCGTTAGAACAGGACTGAGTTTTTCATCACAGAATTTACTACTGACATCCGGTGTGTCTTCCTCAACCAGAATGATGCTGTTTGATTCTCCTTTTGTGATGATGCCAGCTAGTATAAGAATCTCATCGGCCGATTTGGCCGTCACCTTCGGACTGAGCTTACCATTCACCCACATGACTGCACGCAATCGCTCTTTCTCATCACTGTTGAGAAGGCGTGCTCCCGTTAACTTAAGTGCTGTTAGCATAGCGTCATAGACTGCATCTACCACTATCAGACTGTTTTCTGAAGAACAACTGGTGGCGTTATCAAAGGTTTTAGAAGCCGTGATCTTGACTGCAGCAGCCGTCAGATCAGCGGTCTCATCGACAATGCTGGGGACATTACCTGCCCCTACACCGATTGCCGGCGTTCCACTGGCGTAGGCGGCACGTACATTATTCTGCGACCCAGTGACCACGACAAGGTCAACCTGCTTCATCATAGCCTGGGTAGTGACTTTGCTTGCAGGTGATGGCAGTATCTGTACCAGTTGTTCAGGTGCACCCACCTGGCGCAGTGCCGCTTGCATCAACTTAACCACTTCTTCAGCCACTGCCTGGCCCTTGGGTGATGGGGCCAGGATCACCGCATTTCCACCTTTCAGAGCATTCAGTGTTTTATTAAAGGGAGTAGCTACCGGGTTGGTTGACGGAACCACGGCACCTACTACACCGACCGGTCGAGCAATCTCGATCAACCCTTTGTGTGGGTGCTCGGCAATAACACCGATGCTAAGGGAGTGCTTTAGGTCGCGTAACAAACCCAGAGTCTTGCGGTGGTTTTTGGTGACCTTATCCTCGACACGACCAAGGCCAGTGTCCACAACGGCCTGTTTAGACAGACGACGGTTAGTTTCAGGTTCCAGTAAAGCCCAGCCCACAGCTGTAACTACCTCGTCTACCGCCGCCTGATCATAACGTGCATAAACCGCCTGTGCAGTACGTGCCTGCTGCACCAACGCGGTTACTAAAACATCTGTTTCAACAGGGTAGGCAGATGATTTTTTTAATGTGTTGATACTCATGACGTAATTTCTCTAAGCTATATTTGGCAGGATCTACACGGGACTAATTGTTTTTATTAGCATCTATGTTTTTTTTCAGTGATTGCACATAGACTAGCATTAGCTTTATTAAATCTCAACATATGATAATATTTATCTCGTTAAATGATAATATAAACCAATGCGGTTAGCTTAAAATGGCAAGTTTTTATTCTTTACGATCAGAATTTGCCCCGCATTGATAAATTATTTTCCTACTAGTACGAGGTAATCACAACATGGGTAACAGTCAAAAAAGCTTTCGGGATTCTCTTTTCGATGTAACGGATAAAATTTATCTGATTGCGGGGGCAGGAGGTGGATTGGGTAGTGCAATTGCAGAGGCTCTGGCTGAACGTGGTGCAAAATTGGTGCTGTTCGATAATGACCAGACCGCGCTTGATCGAATCTCGGCCAGCATTCCCCATGCAATTACTCACAACGTTGATATCACGGACGAAGAGTCAATGTCACAAATGGTTCAATTAACTATGGATCAGAATGGTCGAATCGACGGTGCCATTAATGCCGCCGGCGTGTTACCAATCTCTCCCGCAGCTACATTTGACGAAGCTGTTTTTTGTGAATGTCAGGACATTAATGTTACCGGTGCTTTTCTATTTTCACGAGTAATGGCACATGCGATGCATGACAGTGGTGGTCGGATCGTACATATCGCATCGGTTTCGAGCCTGGTCGCTAACCCAGGGTATGCCGCATATGCAAGCTCCAAGGCCGCACTTGCTCAACTGGTTAGGGTTCTGGCGCGAGAATGGGCGGCGAGTAATATCCTTGTGAATGCGATTGGGCCTGCATTAACCGAAACTTCATTGACCCGCGAATATTTATCCGACCCTACATTTCGCGAAAAAGCGATATCTGTTATTCCCATGGGGCGCCTTGGTAAGCCCGAGGACTTGATTGGTGCTGTGTTACTACTTCTGGCACCTGCTGGAGATTTTATTACAGGACAAACTATCTATGTTGATGGTGGCCGGACACTTGTTTAGCTGAAATGCACTAGACAAATAGAATTATCGAAAGCTGTCTATTGGTTTGATATCAGAGCCGATGTTTGTAGAAAATAATTACACCCTTTTCTGTGATTAAGCGTGGTGTGCAGATCATCGCTGCGATACTTGAAATTCATGCTTGAATGGTGGGCCATAAACTTCAGCGCCATCCAGTCGATAACCTAACAGTATTCAATCCAAATTAATCAACTCAAAATGAAATCCATTCTGATTTGGCAATTATCAATAATCGATTTCACATCACCCGATTAAATTTAATTTGAGTGGGTTTCAAATAATTAAATTTTAAATTGACTAAATCTCAATATAGGATAGTATAAATATCGCTTAATGATAATAAAACTTTAATATAAGCGGAAAGCCTGCCTTTGGCAGCTAACTATCCTTCGATAGCCTGCCTGCTCAAAGACTACTTTCGGCATTAACCAAGACTGAGGAGCAATTGCAATGAATTTAAAGAAACATAAGCTGAAGCTATTCTTTCATCAACTGGCTATGGTGCTGACTTTGGCTATGGGTGCAACAGGTGCTGCCTATGCGGTCGATAGCTATCCAACGCTTTTATGCCCTCAGGGCTGTGGGCCAATCGCCGCTGACACAATTTTGATGAATCAAATGATTAAAGCGGGTAGCTCTGTCGTGCTACAACCACAGGAAACACCCGGCTATGTCGCGAATATCCGTGAAATGGCAAACAAAGAACGTTGGGGAAATACGGTCTTTGCTACCGAAGATCCGATCATCCAGTTGGCCTTTCGCGGCGGTGATCCCGAGGTTAAGGAGTTTCTGCCGGATCCAATTCAGATTCGTTTTAAGCTGCTCTACGGTGAAGCCTGGTGGGCACAGGGTAAGTTTTTTGCTACCTACAATCCTGACCTGAAGACTGTTCAGGATCTAAAGGGTAAAAAGATTGCTCTTGGACTAAGGAGTCAGAGTGACTGGGGATTCTTCTCTCGTCTATTTCTTGAGCACGGCTACGGTATCACCCCTGAAAACTCCACTATTAATCATATGACACCAGGGTCGTTAACCCAGAAATTGATTGATCGTAACGTCGACGCTGCTGTGACCGTTTTTGGTACTGAGCCTGATATGAAAGCATGGTTAATTGGTGGACCAATGCGTCAACTTGAAGCCGCCGGTGATATTCGCTATATCGGTATCCCCAAGAAGATAGTGGACAAGGTGAATAAGAAGCTTGGCACGACATTTTTATCGGTCACTGTCCCATCCGGTACCTTGCCCAACCAAAAAGAGGATTTACAGGTTGCCATTAACCGTGGATATAAGGCGGTACATCCAACGTTCTCAGAGGATGCGGCCTATCAGATAGTAAAAAGTGTGCTCGAGATCGGACCTAAAATGAAAGAGCTCCATCCACTTTGGACAATTTGGACGCCAGGGCTTATGGTTCATGGTCTGTCCGAAGAAAATACCCACCCTGGCGCTATTCGTGCCTATAAAGAGGCTGGAGTCTGGAATATGGCGGTCCAGGATTTTGCTGACTTTAAAGTGACCTATCCAACCATGTAGGCAATGTTACCGCAGGGTGTAACCCTGCGGTTTTGCTCGGCATTTCCCGTCGCTTAGGCCATACGTTTTTTTGTTGATGGTATGGTGTATTCCAAATGATGATCAGAGGTTGGTATGGTTGATATGATCCAGTCTCAGACTGTGTCTCATCCAGTATGGGCACGCGTATTGATGGTGGTAAATTATAGTTTCTGGGTTTCCGGTATTACGTTGTCGGGTTACCTGGCTGCATCGGCGTTTGGATACAGTACGGGTTCCTCAGAGCACTACACAAACTTCATCTTTGTAGTGCTTATCATGTCAGGTCTGCTTTCGTTTCGTAGGCTGGTCAGTGCGCGTATTGCAGGAACGTCTCCAAATTGGTTCTGGGCCCAGATGTTTATCACGATGTCGGCAACGATGGCTTCTGCGTTTAGCCTTGGTTATATCCGGCTGAATGCGACTCGTCTGGAGATGTCTCAGCCTTTCTTCGATGACTTCGATCTGGTGGTCGGTTTCGTGATGCTGTTTGGTGTCATTGTGCTGAACTGGATCCACTGGGGCTGGTTACTGAGCACTATCATCATAGTATCGATCCTGTATTTCTTTTTTGGACATAACATCGACAATATTATGTTCTCGCATCCACCCTACGATACAAACTTTGTGCTTAATTACATGGGGTTGGGTACGACACAGGGCTTTTTCTGGCTCGCCCAGATCGCGGCGGACAGTATCTATTTCCTGGTCATTTATGCATCGGTGTTGCTGGGGGTTGGTGTTGTTGATATGGTTCTAGAGGCGGGCAAAGCCGGAGGCCGACGTGTACGAGGTGGTGCTGCCTTTGCTTCTATCTTCGGCAGCGGAATCGTCGGGTCGGTAATGGGGCAGGCTGTTTCCAATGTGGTGCTGACCGGTCGCATGACTATCCCGATGATGACGCGTTACGGTTTTCAGCCATCTATGGCCGCCGCTATAGAGGCGAGCGCTTCTACTGCTGGACAGATTCTTCCGCCAATACTTGGATTAGCAGGGTTCCTCATTGCATCGTTGCTGAATCGACCTTATATCGAGGTCGCGATGGCCGCGCTATTGCCTGGTCTGCTTTATCTTAGCGGTAATATTATCGGGGTGATGATTTACGCCCAAAGGTTTCAACTGGCCAAGCTCACTGATCGTATCGATGCGGGTGTGATTAAACGGTTGTTGCCTACCTTCCTAGTGTCCTTTGGACTGGTGGTATGGCTGTTGCTCGGTTACCGTTCACCCGCATTCGCTGGATTGATTGGTATCGGAGCAGCGCTACTTATGTGTCTGTTTCAGGGCAAATATCGCCCAAAATGGCGCAATCTTATTTCGGCACTGGACGAAGGGCTGGTGCTCGTCACAGTACTTGCACTACTACTCATTGCGATTGGAGCGCTGGGCCAGACAGTCATGACCACAAATCTCTCGGGACGTCTGGGTATGGTACTCGTTGAGCTATTGCCAGATTCCAAGTTGCTGCTACTTATAGGTGCCATGGTCGTCTCGTTATTGCTCGGGATGGGGCTGCCCACGCCAGTTGCTTACATGGTAGCCTCGCTTGCGATGGTACCCTTTCTGCAGCAGGTTGGCGTACCACCTTTACAGGCACATTTTTTTGTTTTCTATTTTGCGGTCTTCTCCACCCTAACCCCGCCAGTAGCAGTAAGCATCCTCGCCGGCGCGATGCTTGCCAAGGCACGTTTTGCCGAAACTGCGTTGCAGGCGATGAAACTCGCCTGCACGACCTTCATCGTACCGTTCGCCTTTGTCTATAGCCCTGAACTTATGGCATTTCCAGACTTAAGCTGGGCTATGTTGATCGCTTTTATCGAGGTTGTTTTTGTGCAGTTAACCGTGTCGGTGTCACTTTACGGTTACTTTATACGGCGCCTTTTATTCTGGGAACGAATAGCATTCGGGGTGGTTTCTTTAATGGCTTTTGCTGCAATGACTCATGAGCAAGCCTACTTGGATTTCATGACCTACGGAGGATTTGCTGTGCTGCTGTTGTGGATCACAATTCCTCGCTGGCGAACTCAGCCCATCAAACAATTAACTAACGGACACGAGTAAATTTAATGTCATTTAAATACAAAGAGATTGCAGAAATTTTGAAGATCATTGATGCCAGCGACTGTGAAGAGCTGGTGCTTGATATAGATGGAGTCCGTCTTGTAGTGCGTAGGCAAGGTGCAGGTGCAGCACGCGTCGAGGAGCTGAGCGGCATAATCGAGACATCTGCGCCGTCACCACAGGGGGGGCGTCAGCAGCCATCGGTAGATTCTGAGAATACCCCGGCGCCTTCTGAACATGATGCTCAGATCGAACAACGCGCTGACGGATGTATCGAAGTGCGCGCACCCATGATAGGCACTCTATATCGTTCGCCATCGCCTGCTGAACCTGTATTCGTGGTACCAGGAGATTTCGTAAAGCCTGGTCAACCATTGTGTCTGATAGAGGTGATGAAACTATTTACTACGATAGAAGCGACTGTTTCGGGTAAAATCAAGGACATCGTTGTCGAGGATGGAGCTTTAGTTGGGTACGGACAGGTTCTGTTTGTGCTGGAACCAGATGGACAGGGTTAAGGTTCAACTATGTACATCGGATTATCAATAACTACGCCAATACCCTTTCAATCAGTCTTCGCCTTTAAAAGTCTGCGACAGTTTTCTGGCTGCATCTTTCAATGCAGGGATATGCTTGCGTGCCTCGTCAAGGGTCAGTCTAGCCTCTGGAGCAGACACCGCAATTCCAGCGACGACTTTGTTGCCGTGTCCCCGAATAGGCACCGCTATACAGACTACGCCAGACATGAATTCAGAGTCATCGAACGATACTCCTTCAGCCCGAATTTTCATCAGCGCTGTCTCCAGATCCTTTGGATCGGTATGTGTATTATCCGTATAGCGGGTCAAAGGCAATGTGGTCAGATACATTCGACGTTTAGACTCAGGCATTTCGCTAAGAAACATCTTACCCAGTGCCGTACAGTGGATAGGAACTCGACTACCTGCTTCGAAACGCAGACCGAGGGGCCACTTGGCCTCGACACGGTCGACGTAAACGACCTGTCCCGTGGCAGTAACACCCAGATTACAGGTCTCGCCAGTTTCATCGGCAAGTGCACTGAGAATGCTGTGGCGAGGCCCAAGACGTGCCGCCGAAGCAATCGCATTGAGCGCCAATGTCAACAGTCGGTCACCAACAATAAGGCGTCTGCTGGATGGGTCTCGTTGCAAAAAACCAAATTTGCGCAATGTCGAGGTAAGGCGATGGGCGGTAGGTTTGGCCAGCCCGAGCAATACTGCGAGTTCAGCGGTGGTTGGAGGTTGCGCCTGGCTCACAGCAGACTCAAGGATATCCAGCGCTTTGGCCAGAGAGCCGGAGCCCTCGCTCAAGGGACTGCTTTTCGGTTTTTTTATAGTACCCATTTATGGTCCGTTATTGTTGGTTTTTGTGAGAATATGAGAATTATTATATCATTATTAATAAAAATCATAGTTTTTTACCGTTATCGTGAACATAACCCATTTAATCAGGCTAAGATAATATTATGAAGCGTGTATTAGTGGCAAATCGTGGAGAGATCGCGGCTCGAATTATCAAAGCTTGCCGTACCTGCGGGGTGGAAACCGTGGCGGTTTACTCTCAGCCTGACGCAGCATCCTCTCACAGCTGGTTAGCCGATCAGGCCTTTTGTATTGGTAGTGCCGCTGCAAGTAATAGTTACCTGTGTCCAGATCGATTGATACATGTTGCGCTGCAGTCAGGCTGTGACGCGCTACATCCAGGTTATGGATTTCTATCGGAGCGGTCAGAATTCGTCGATCAATGCCATGCTAAAGGGATTATCTTCATAGGTCCTGCAGCGGAGCACATTCGCCTTATGGGTGATAAGGCCGAAGCGAGAAAAACCGTAAAAGCACTGGGTGTTGCCGTGGTACCCGGTTCTGTTGGATCTTTTTCTGATATGGACGAGGCCTACGCCACAGTCGCGGACATTGGTTACCCTCTGTTACTTAAGGCACGTTCCGGTGGAGGTGGCCGTGGGATGCGGGTGGTCGTAAAGCCATCACAGTTTCATACCTTGTTTGCACAAGCACGTTCTGAGGCTGAAGCGGCATTTGGTGATGGTGAAATATATCTGGAACGCTACTTTGAACGCGTGCGTCACATCGAGGTGCAGATCTTCGGTGATCGCTACGGCAATGTGCGTCATTTGGGTGAGCGGGATTGCTCGCTGCAACGTCGGCATCAAAAATTGCTCGAGGAAAGTCCATCGCCAGTGTTAGACCCGTCTACACGGGAGAGTATATGCAACGCGGCCGTGAAGATTGCTCAGGGTATCAATTACGAGGGGGCGGGTACGGTGGAGTTTATCTACGATATTCAGAGCGGTGAGTATTTTTTCATTGAAATGAATACCCGAATCCAGGTTGAGCATCCAGTTACCGAAGTCGTAACTGGCGAAGACCTGGTAGCGGAACAGATTCGCGTAGCAGCGGGTGAACCGCTCTCGTTTGCAGATCGCAACCCTGGCTGTGAAGGTCATGCCATTGAGTTTCGGATTAATGCAGAAGATCCAGCGCGCAATTTTATGCCATCACCGGGTGTTTTAACCCGTTGGTTGCCACCCAGTGGAGAGGGGATTCGTTTTGATAGTCATGTCTATCAGGGTTATACCATCCCCCCTTATTACGACTCGTTACTGGGTAAATTGATTGTGTACGGCAAAGACCGTAACGAGGCCCTGACACGCGCACGCGCCGCGTTGCAAGCATTCGAAGTTAAGGGGGTTCCCACCACAATCCCATTTCATCTCGAAGTCATCGAACATGCAGATTTTATCAACAACAAGATACACACACGTTGGGTGGAAACCGAACTGAATGAGCAGGAGTAAGCAATGCCAAGAAATGTAAAGCTAATTGATGTGACGCTACGTGATGCCCACCAATGCCTTTGGGCGACACGTATGACGACTGCAATGATGAAAGAAACGGTGCCACTACTCGACCGTGCAGGGTTCGAGGCCATTGATCTGGTTGGTGGTGCTGTATTTGATGTTTGTGTGCGGTTTTTGCGAGAGGATCCATGGGAGCGGATGCGCATCGTAAGCTCCTGGGTGAAGAATACGCCGCTGATTTTACATAATAGGGGGCAAAGTCTATTTACATTCGAGTGTTTTCCGGATGATGTCGTTGAACTAGCTGTCGAGCGTTTCTGGGCGAATGGAATGCGTTATCACACTACCTATGATGCACTTAACGATATACGCAATCTTGAGGTACCCATTCATGCCGCTCGCAGGGTTGGGCTGTACACTGTGGCAGGCCTTGTTTATTCCTATAGCCCGGTGCATACCGATGCGTATTATGTGATTAAAGCTAAAGAACTGATTGCCCTTGGTGTCGATGGAATATTTATCAAAGACCCCAGTGGACTACTGACACCTGAGCGAGTGGCGACTCTGGTACCTGCACTCAAAGCCGTTTGCGGAAAGCTGCCGTTGCAACTTCATACTCATTGCCTGTCAGGACTTGGACCCTACGTAGCCCTGCAGGCCGTCGAACATGGGGTCGATGTGGTTCATACCGCGACGTCGACACTCGCCAATGGTGCATCACATCCGCCCACGGAGTTGTTCACCAGTAACTGTCGTAGACGTGGGCACAACGTAGACATCGATCTGGCGCCGGTAGCCGAAGTCGCAGACCGACTCGCTTATATTGCTGAACGTGAAGATAAGCCGGTGGGCCAACCCAGGGAATATGATGAGTTTCACTTCCATCATCAGGTGGCAGGAGGAATGATTTCGAACCTTGAAGCACAACTCGAACCGCTGGGTATAGTACACAGAATAGACGAGATCCTTGAAGAGGCGGGTCGGGTTCGTGCTGACCTGGGATACCCTATAATGGTCAGCCCTTTTGCACAATATATGATCACCCAGTCGGTGCTCAATGTCATGAGCAAGGAGCGTTATTCCGCGGTTCCTGACGAGGTGCGCAGATATGTATTAGGTGGTTACGGTGAAATCCCGGGGACTATTGATCCCAATCTATATGACCGTATTACCAATGGCGCCGAACCCATTACAGAACGACCCGGACAGGTGCTCGAACCAGCGCTTGAACGCCTGCGCCGTGAGCGTGGGGTATTTGATAGTGATGATGATCTGTTGCTAGCCGCATTTTACAATCGAACCGAATACGATGCCCTTAAACTAGCAGGCCCAATCAGCACCGAATACCCGCTTTCTTCTACCCCTTTAGTAACGCTAGTCAAAGAACTTGTTCAACGTAAAGACTTGCGCAGTTTTAATCTGGTTCGTCATCAAAAAACAACATCTACGGGAGTTAGAAACAATGTCTGAACCTACGATTATTACGGTAGCAATCACTGGTGCCATTCCGTGCAAGAAGGATACTCCAGCGGTACCAGTCACACCCGTTGAACAGATTGAATCCGCCCACGAAGCCTATGAGGCTGGCGCATCGCTGGTGCACATTCACGTGCGTGATCCAGAGGATGAGTCACCGAGTTCCGATCCGTTACTTTTCGCAGAGATTCAGCAAGGTATTCGGAAATACTGCCCCGGAATGATCGTGCAGTTTTCAACCGGCGGTCGAGGGCGAGACCAGATGGCACGCGGTGCAATGCTTGCTCTGCGCCCGGATATGGCTTCTCTGGCTACAGGATCAGTGAATTTTCCGAACGGGATATACGAAAATCCACCGGATTTTGTCGAGGGTCTTGCCCGCACTATGAAGGAGTATCATATCAAACCCGAGATTGAAATTTTCGACCTGGCCATGCTTTACAATGCGGCCAGTCTTGTGGATAAAGGATTACTTGACGCTCCAGTTCATGTGCAGTTTGTTCTCGGCGTACCAAATGCGTTGCCGGCTCGTCAGTCGGTGATCGAGTTTTTAATATCTGAGCTAGGTGAAGTGTTACCGAGTGCTACCTGGACCGCAGCCGGCATTGGTCGTCATCAAGCCGAAGTCAATCACTGGAGTCTAAAATATGGCGGACATTGTCGTACGGGTCTTGAAGACAATATCAAGATTAGCCGTGACCGTCTGGCTACCAGTAATGCAGAATTGGTCAGTCAAGTGGTGTCTTTTTGTGACGAATACAATCGCCGGCCAGCTACGCCAGCGGAAGCAAGGCAGATTTTAGGACTCAATTAAGTATTTGTGTGGAGCTTTCAAGCCTTGAGTAAGAGGCGCTTTAAACGGTACTGTCAGCTGAAGCAGATTGATATTAATTTAATCATAAATGAAACTGTAACGTATTGATTCCGAGTTTAAATGAACCAGATTTTTAGAAAAATCAATATAATTTAGATTAAGTTGGCAGCACCCGATCTATAGATACCGTTCGCGCCAGCATCTACGGATGCAAGTGGGTTTGAATCACGAAGTCCAGTTGGATATTTTTACTAGCTACGACCACTTTTGATAAAACTTAAGTTGGCTTCAATAATGCGTGCCTATTTTCGATGTTACAGAATTGATTGGCAGCATTTGTCGCTGACCAGTAATCTTAGATTAGTGAACTGGGATAGCGATATAGAAGCTACTCAAGCGAAATCGGTTGCAAAGTATCTTTACGTCTTAATGGGCGGCAAGCTCAACGACACTGGTGAGGAGTTAAACAGCTA
>Ga0209712_10002295_pt1 | contig 15827 bp, 30 predicted proteins | sample ArcOceMetagenome_FD_187443 | JGI IMG/M metagenome (GOLD analysis project Ga0209712, IMG submission 187443) | Marine eukaryotic phytoplankton communities from Arctic Ocean - Arctic Ocean - Greenland ARC118M Metagenome (SPAdes) (version 2) | ecosystem: Environmental > Aquatic > Marine > Oceanic...
ATAAAGGCGATGGCATTCCTAATATCCTATCTGCAGATAATGCTATTATGGAAGGTATTCGTCAAGCTCCAATGACTAAGAAAAAGATTGAACATTGGGCTGAAAACTCTGATAACCTAAAAGAAATGATGACTCAAGATGAGTATAGAAACTATCAAAGAAACAAAACTCTTATTGATCTTGACGAGATACCTGATGTCCACCGAGAAAATATTATAAATACATTTATGGAACAAAAGCTTCCAATGAAGATGAAAGTATTAAATTATCTTATTAAAAAACGATGCAATCTATTGATTGAATGTGTAGAGGAATTTTACAATGGCTAAACCAGCAACAAAACCACTTATTAGCGAAGTGTTAAAAACTGCTAACAAACTAGGAACCAAAGGCGATAGAGTAAAGTACTTACAAGAACAAGACTGTACAGCTCTTAAGGATATATTGCGTATAAACTTCGATGAAACAGTTTCGTTATCATTACCAGATGGTGAACCACCATTTAAGAAGTTTGATGTTTCTGGCGAAAAGTTACCAAAAGAGCTTAGGTTTGAATATCCTAAGTTTAGAAATTTTGTACAAGCTGCAACACCAAAGCTTAATCAATTTAAAAGAGAAACAATATTTATCGATTTATTAGAATCAGTTCACCCGAACGACGCTGTGTTATTCTGTGAAGCCAAAGATAAAAATATCAAACTCAAATATGTCACTAAGGCTATGATTAAAACCGCGTTTCCAAACTTAATCAAAAAATAGGAGAATCATACCACAAAAAATCTATATCATGATAGTCAATTCAATTAACTTAACCCGGAGATTGCTTATGAGTTATATTCAAATTGAACGTCTTAAGAAGGATCGAAACGAGGCATTATACTATCAACGTAAATTAATGAAGAAAGGAAAAGATGTGTTAGCGTACAAGATGGAGAAGAAAATCGCGCATTTAAATCATTTCCTAGATGATATGGAGGCAATTAGCAAGGTACATTGATTATTCCCCTCAGTGAAAAATGTAAAATTAATTTCACTGAGGGGTTTACATTTGCTAAGAAGTATGATATAATATACCTATATTAAATAATAGAAGATTCGTTATGAATATATTTGTTTTAGATGATGATCCAGTGATAGCAGCACAGTCACAATGTAACAAACATGTAGTAAAAATGATTGTTGAATCAGCTCAAATGCTATCAACAGTTCATAGAATGATAGATGGCGTTATGGAACGTAGACCATCTAAATCTGGTTCTATGTTACAATACTATAAACTTGCAGACGAAAGAGAAGATATTCTATATAAGGCATGTCATTTTAATCATCCATCAACTATTTGGACTCGCGAAGGCTGTTGTAATTATACTTGGCACTACGAGCATTTTATTGCACTATGCGATGAGTATACATATAGGTATGGGAAAATTCATTCGACAGATACTAAGTTGAGAGAAGCTCTTAAAAAGCTACCTGTTAATATAAAACAAGGTAAAACTCCATATAAGCTAGCTATGGGATCTAATCCAGAATGCGTTGTTACTGAGTTAGGTGGAACAAACGCGGTACAATCCTATAGAAATTTTTATCAAACAAAACAAGAGAAATTCAAAATGATTTGGACTAATCGTAAACAACCGGAGTGGTTTAATGCCATTATATGATTTTAGAGATTTAACTTCTGGCGAAGTTTATACAAAGATGATGTCTATTGCAGACATGGAAGAATACGTTAAAGACAAAAATATACAACAAGTACTTTCAGCTCCAAATATTATGGGAGAAACTGGTGGATCTGTTTTAAAACAAGCCGGTGAAGGTTGGAAAGAAGTTCAATCAAGAATTAAAAGTGGAATGCCACCAGCTGATAGAGGAAATATCAATACAAAATGAATAAAAAACCATTACGTTTAAAACTAGAGCATTTAGTAAAGCTTGATCCATTGACACAAAATCAAAAACTAGCATTTGATTCTTTTGCTAGTGGTAATCATTTATGTTTAGATGGTTCAGCAGGTACTGGTAAGACTTTCATATCTTTATATCTCGCATTAGAAGCTGTGTTTAAAAAAGAATATGAAAAGGTTATTATTGTACGTTCTGCTGTTCCTACTAGAGATATGGGATTTCTTCCTGGAACTCAAGAAGAAAAGGAGGATGCTTACACGGCACCTTATAAAGCTATTGTAAATGATCTGTTTCAAGATTATGACGGTTGGACTAAAATGGTTCAGCTAAAGCAAATTGAGTTTCTTACAACATCGTTTATTCGTGGTATTACTCTTAAAAATGCAATTGTTATAGTTGATGAATCTCAAAACTGCACATACCACGAACTTTGCTCAGTTATAACAAGACTTGACGAAGATTGTAGATTTATTATGGCTGGGGATTACTACCAATCTGATTTTACTCGTAAGGGCGATCAAGATGGTATTAGTGAATTCATTAAGATCATTAAAAATATGCGTGCGTTTGATCATATTGAATTCAAGTGGGAAGACATTGTAAGATCCGGCTTTGTAAGGGATTTCATTATGACTAAAGAAATGGTAGAACGAGGCGAATTAGATTAGCTTATAACTAAATGATCTAAAAAGAAGTGAAATAAACGTTTACACAATGCCAAAACTATGATATAATATACCTATATTAAATGATAAAGAAAGGAACTACATTATGAGTAGATGGCGCCATGAAGAAAAAAATGAAACACGAGATTACGATGCAGAAGCTCGAAATCTAATTAAGCCTTTATCGCATTTTAAACTCTATGAACTATACGCCATAGTTCATAGAGAGACGCTAAAGTCCAATAGGCCTGAACGCGATATGGAATTAGCTGCAGTTCGTCGAGCTATCGAAAATACTTCTGGTATTGATAAATATAAACTAAATTTTACCATTAATGGATATAAGTCAGAAATGGCTCAAACGGGCAAGCCTCAAGATGGCGCTAGACGTCCATGGCGTAAACAAGTATGAATAAAGGAAACTTCAAACATGAACCAATTGATCTTGGCTACAAAGATTTGGTCGCAAAAACTACTGACGCTGGGCGAAAGTACGCTGCACCTAATGGGATTAAGTATCCTTCTATTACTACAGTACTTTCTATACTAAGTGAAGACCACATTAGAGAGTGGAGGGCAAGAGTAGGAGCCGAAGAAGCTAATAAAGTCGGCCGAAGGGCTTCTACTCGTGGTACTGCAGTCCATTCTGTATTGGAAAGATATGTAGATAATGAAGAAGACTATTTTAAAGATGCTAATCTTATTGTAAAGTCTAACTTTATGGAAGTAAAAGAAATCTTAGATAGTCGACTAACCAAGGTCTATGCCCAAGAGGCTGCTTTATACTCAGAACATCTAGGTGTTGCTGGTAGAGTAGATTGCGTTGGAGTCTTTGATGGTAAAAATTCTATTATTGATTATAAGACTTCAGCTAAGACTAAGAAAAAAGAATGGTGTGAAGGTTACTTCATACAAGAAACTGCATATGCTATTATGTGGGAAGAACGGACAGGGATGCCAATTACGCAATTAGTTACTTTAATTGCCGGTGATGAGGGTGCTCAAGTCTTTATTGAACATCGTGACAACTGGTCTAAAAAGTTAATAGAAACTATTGCTGAATATAGAAGACGCAAACTATTCGGACATAAATAAAGAGAAGAAAATCTATGACAATGCCAAAGGAAAGATTTTATGCTATTAGAAACGCTCGTGAATTCTTAGTTGAATTAATGGACCCTAAGAAAACTCCTAGAGTTCCTAAAGAGATTCGGCTTAAAGCATATTACACAATTAAACATTTTCCAGGCGAGTATCATATGGAAGAGGCACGAAAACTTGCACCAGAAATATTTGGTGATTGGGATACAGGACTAGTTGATTCTGTTCCATACGAACATAACCGTGGAAGAAGTTAATGAACCGTATTAAAGACTTACAAATAATAGCAAAGCAACAGATTTCTATTTGTTGTGAAACTTTATGTGAACGAGCTTCAGTTGAAGAATATATTGAATGGCTTGAACTAGAAATTAAAGACTTACGTAAATACGTTGAAGCACTTGAAGAGGCTGTACAATGAGTCAAGACTACAACTCAGGCAGATTTGAGTACATTAATTAATGCCAACGTATAATTACGTATGTAAGAAATGTAACTATGCCTTTGAGAAAGTGCAACGAATAGTGGATGATCCATTATCAGTTTGTCCTGAATGTAACGAAGAAGAATTAAAAAAAGTTATAGTTGCGGGCGGTAGTGGATTTCAATTAAAAGGTAAGGGCTGGTTTAAGAGTGGGGGTTACTAATTAAATAGATGAGAACAAAAATGGACGTAAGAATTGAAGAAATAGTACGAAATGAATCGTTTCGCCAAGTAAGTACAATAGAACTTATTGCTAGTGAGAACTTTGCTAGTGAAGCTGTTATGAAACTTGCTGGTAGTGTTCTTACTAATAAGTATGCTGAAGGTTACCCAGGCAAACGTTACTATAATGGTTGCGAACATATGGATAGTATTGAACAACTTGCTATCGATACATTATGCGAATTGTTTGGCGCTGGATACGCTAACGTTCAACCACATTGTGGAGCAAATGCTAACACTGCGGTCTATCAAGCATTCTTAAAACCAGGTGATGCTATTCTTGGTATGGACTTAGCTTCGGGTGGTCATTTAAGTCACGGCAGTAAGCCAAATATATCAGGCAAGGTTTACCAAGCATATCATTATGGTGTTGAAGAGAATGGTTATATTAATTATGATCAAGTTCAACTGTTAGCCGAACGGCATAAGCCAAAAATGATTGTTGCTGGTGCAAGTGCATATCCGCGAATTATTGATTGGCAAGCGTTTAGAGATATTGCTGATGAAGTTGGAGCATTGCTATTAGTTGATATGGCTCATTACTCTGGTCTTATTGCTGGTGGTGTATATCCTAATCCATTACCATTCGCTGACGTAGTTACATCAACAACTCATAAGACTTTACGAGGTCCAAGAGGTGGTGTTATACTTTGGAATAATCCTGATTATAGTAAACGTATTAATGGCGCGATCTTTCCTGGTACTCAAGGTGGACCACTAATGCATATCATTGCAGCTAAAGCTCAATGTTTTATTGAAGCCAGTGATCCTAGCTTTAAAGATTACGCAGCTGATGTCGTAACAAACGCGAAAGCTATGTGTGAAGTGTTTGAGATTAATGGATTTCCAGTTCAAACTAGTGGTACTGATAGTCATATCATCTTAATGGATTTAAGCGAAAGTAAGTATAGTGGCAGAGAAGCAGCTGACCTATTAGAAGAGAATGGGATTACAGTCAATAAGAATGGCATACCTAATGATCCACGTTCGTTCATAGAAACAAGCGGCATTCGCATTGGCACTGCAGCAGAAACTACACGTGGTTATACAAAGGCTGACTTTGTTGAATTAGCAAATAATATCGTTAAAATATTAATTGAAATAAAGTGAAAATAAACGTTTACAACGCACTAAAAGTATGATATAATATACATATAAATTGATAAGGACTTATGAAAGAAATGAAAGAAAATATAATATTAGTTGATTGTGATGGAGTCTTATGCGACTGGGAGTACTCGTTTACTCAGTGGATGAACCACAAAGGATTTCCCACAATTGATGATCAACAATACAACGTTGGTAAAAGATTTGGAATATCCAAAGAGTATGGACATGACCTAGTAGCTGAGTTTAATGATTCAGCAGCTATTGGTTTCTTACCACCATTAAGAGACGCTGTTTATTACATGAAACGTCTTAATATGTTACATGGTTATAGATTCCATTGCGTTACGTCTTTAAGTATAAATAAATATGCACAAAGACTTAGAACACAAAACCTTGAGCTGTTATTTGGTAAAGGTATGTTTGATGATTATGTCTATCTAGCATGTGGTGCTGATAAGACTGAAGCTTTGGCTAAATACGAAGGAACTGAATGTTGGTGGATAGAAGATAAACCAGAAAATGCTGAAGTTGGAGCATCATTTGGACTTAATCCAATACTCGTAGCACACGATCATAACGCTTATTATGAAGGTGATATACCACGTTATTGGAAATGGAAAGAAATATATAAGCATATTACAGGCGAAATTTAAAGGCATAATGTAGATGAATATGAACGTAGACGAAGCTGAACGAGTGGCAAAGGTTGAAGGTCAACTAAGCTCAGAAGTTCAAGCAGAGTTTGCAGGAAGTACAATGTCCAAAGCAGGAAGACTTGCGATGGAACTTAATGCTGAACGTAAAAGACTTAAAGAAGAAATGGAAGTACTTCAATTAGAAGTTGAGGACCTGAAGCCGGCTACTCCAACGGGAACCGTTGACAGTTACGTTAAATGGATAGCAACTGTATTAGGAGTGGTCGGCGTGTTTATAATGAGTGCTGGATATGGTACAGCTGGTCAAATATGTTATGCGTTAGCCGCATGCTCTTGGGTATATGTAGGCCATTGTTGGAATGACAAAGCAATTATGATTGGCAGTGCTATAAGTGGTACTGCAGTTTTAATGAACTTAGTAAAAGCTGGATTATAAATGAAACGGAAAACAAAAAAAGTTAATAAGACTAATCCAGTTAAAAAGAATATGGATAAGTTGCATAGACCATCAACTCATAAAGATAAGAAAAAAGAGGCTAAGATACATGGCCTGACATACGATTATGCTATATTGGATGAACTTTATGATAAATAAGTGGTGGAGAATATGGGCAAAGAGTCTTGGAGAGAAAGTTGGTGAAACTGATAGACAAGCAAATACAATAGCTGGAATTAGAACAGTATGGTGGTGTACTCACATGTTAACGTGTTTAGCTATTATACTTAACGCCATAGCAAATCATGGTTGGGGTCTATTTGGCATATGATCATAGTATCCGAGTCAGCAGAACTTCGATTAAGATCAGTAGTATTTCCTGAGAAATCTGTTGGTGTCAGAATGGGTGTTCGCTCAAGCGGGTGCAACGGATTGGCATATGTATTAGAATTTTGTTATAAGGCAAATGACGACGATAATGTTGTTCTTTGCTGTGATGATACAGTATCAATATTTATCGACGTCAAGAGTATGATACACTTGACCGGCACAAGATTAGAATACGTAAAAAAAGGATTAAACGAAGGCTTTGAGTTTGTAAACCCCAATGTAAGTGATGAATGTGGTTGTGGCGAAAGCTTTTATGTAAATAAATAAATATGAAAATAAATATAAATGTCGAAATAGACACAGAAAATCAAACGGATGTAGAAACAATTGAAGATTTAGTAGAAATACTAAAACGAATAAAGCGTGAAAAAGATGACGATTAATTTTAAAAACACTTGGCGACCTTTGCCAAGTAGTGTAACTATAAAGAAAAGCTCAATTGATGGACTAGGCCTATTTGCTGTTGAAGATATACCACCAAGTACTGATTTAGGTCTAATGAGACTTAATTATCACGGCTCTTCAATACGAACCGCATTGGGATCATTTCCTAATCACTGCGAAGATGCATCTTGCGTTACTATAGCTAAGATAAATTCCCATGGAGATGAAGAATATAATCTATGGACATTAAAAGAGATTAAGGCCAGTGACGAATTAACTCTGACGTATCAAATGCTAGAGTATCATCAAACCAATTAATTAATTACTTGTTAGCTTTTTTACTTGTATAAATAACAGTAGAGGAGAACAAATGAGTGATTTATTAGATTTTGATTTCGGGTTTACCGCGGTTGATGAAAACGAGCTTGAAGCCGTACAATCAGTCAAATCAGAAGCTTCCGAAGCTTCGGCCACTGTGCATGAGTTAGAAGCTAAATTAAACAAGCTTTATAATTCAATCCTTCCTTTGTTGACAAATTTAAAAATGAATCCTGAGAAAGAATATATTCTATGGCCTAATCGAGTCGCCAAAATAGAAGAGTTCGAGGATTTAATTACGGAGATTATAAAGTAATGACATCAAATAATAAAGAGGTAATCTAATGGCTTTACAAACATCAGGAGCAATATCATTCAGTCAAATGCAGACTGAATTTGGTGGAGCTAATCCCATTGCACTAAGTGAATACTATAAGAATGGCTCATATGTGCCTAGTACTATAGGAGGCCCGGCCGGTTCATGGGGGAGTTACATAACTCCCACTACTACTTACAGGTGGCAGGTGCTCTGGAGCGGCCCGACACTGCTTTCAGTACAACTAAAATGGAATGGAACAGTTGTATACAGCACCACAACTCAAAGTAACGCTAACCTTACTCAGTTTAATGGCGTTTCTAGCTATGATTATGGAAGGGGTACTCTGTATTCCACTAGTGGAGGAACTAAAGAAAGCCCCATCACGACAAAGTTATATAAAATTCGTAGAAGAACCACAGCGTCAAGTCAGACAGTAAATGCTAGTATACCAACTAGTGGTATAATATCAATGAACAATATGTATGGGGGTAGAAACACATGAGTTATACAATTGAAGATTTAACGTCAATAGATGATGCCATCTTTGATACACTTTGGGATGCATCATTTCCTAGAATTGAATCAGGCGGTACAATGCCATGGGCAAAATATGAAGTTCATTCAGGCCATACACTAACCGAAGAGGAGAAAAAAGAAATACTCCATCTGGAATTCGAGAACCAACTTGAGGTGCCAGGCGATGATAACAAATTATACTTGTGTCGCAAAGACGGGACTCCTATACGACTATTCAGCGCTAATAAAGACGCCGAAGGTGTTGCAGTATGTCGTTATACCTTATATGGACCAGACGCACTGGGCTCAAGAGCTTGGTTATACGATGCTGCGGTATTGAGACAAACACGTGACCAACTTACCTCAGACTTTGGTGTCACTGGTCATACGATCCATGTTGTTATTGACTCTCCTATGCATACGTATTATCTTGCACGAGATAATGAACGCGAGCACACTGTAAGTGAAACACAAGCAGATGGAATTTCAACAATAACGTTTACATACAACATAGAATAAATATCAGCAACAATTAGATCTGCAAAAGGTTATTGTTAATAATTAAAGGAAAGAATATGAATATTGAACAATTAAGAGAAACACTAACGATTGATGAGGGTAAAGTCAATGAAATTTATAAAGACCATTTGGGCTACGCAACTTTCGGAATTGGCCATTTGGTCCTCGAATCAGATACAGAGCATGGGCAAGCTGTGGGAACCCCAGTATCAGAAGAAAGAATAATCGCCTGCTTCATCAATGATGTACATTCAGTACTTAAAGACTGTTTAATATTACATGAAGGATGGGATGATTACCCTGAAGAAGCTAAGCAAGTAATTGCTAATATGATGTTTAATATGGGTAGAACAAGATTAAGTAAATTTAAGAATCATAATTCTGCTTTGCAGGACGGTGATTGGAAAAAAGCTGCTATTGAAGGAAGAGATTCTAGATGGCATAAACAAGTAACGAATAGAGCTGAACGACTAATGATTCGTTTAGAAAACATTTAATTAGGAGATACAAATGAAAATTAAGTTACAAGGTAGTCAAGGTAACCTAGCCACAGCAACAAAAATGAGCTTTGCTACATTAGTAAGAGTATATAACAGTGGAGCTGGAGATTTAGTACTAACTCAAAAAGAAGGCGCTACTGTTATTGGTACCATTACTATTCCAAGTAAAGGTATTGAACTTATTAGAAAAATGCCATCTGAAACTTTAGAAGGCGGTGCTGCTTTATTGGCTGTATCAGTGGCTAAGCTTTAATTAGTTAATATGGAAAATATATTTGCTCTTATAAATGATGTAGGATTACCAATTGCTGGTGCGCTTGTGAGTGGTTTCTTTATATTTACTATTATAAAGCAAATGTTAAGCGGGGTCTTAGAACAAATAGATACCCTTAATATATTTACTAAAAGTTTAGAAAATAGAGCGCGTACTATGAACAACGAAATTATTAAAATCGATATGTTGGTTTCGAGCGCGCTTGAACTTACTCCACCTATAGACAGAATAGCAAGAGCTGAAAATTTTGTAGAAGATGGTAATATCGACACAAGACGAGACTAATGGACGAATTAAATCCTGCTGTCTTGGTCGCAGAATATGGATTTAGCACGATAGCGATAGTTGGTATGGGATACTTTGTATTCTTTATCTGGAAGTTTATTAATGACGAATTAGATCCAAAATTATCAGAAATGCATATGGGACTTATTAGATTAATTGATCAAATAAGAATGCTTGATCAAGATATGATACGTCTACAAGAAAAAGTAAAAGTGGTTTTAGAATACAGGGAGAGACAAAAACACTTAAACGAGAATAAAAATGAAAAAAAATAAAATAGAGAACTTAATATTAATACTAATATTTGGATTTGCTGTAAGCAGTTTAGTACAAGCAGATGGAATAGCATTTAAATTTAAGAACCCATCGTTTAGTGGAGTTAATACTTCAGCACATTACTTGACTATTGAGAACCAAGAGAAGTCAAGACGAGATAAAATAGAGGAAGACATACAATCAGCTATAGAAAAGGCTGAGAGGGAAGCTAATAATACTACCCAAGCAAAGTTTTTAAGGAACTTAGAGAGTAGAATTTATGCACAGATTGCTAAACAACTAGTTGATAACATGTTTGGTAATACTGAAAGCTCTACTGAAGGCTTCTTTGAAATAGAGGGTAACTCCATTACTTATGAAACTATCATAGGTGGTGGCCCAGATGGGACTGACGTAATAAGAATTACTGTCGTTAGTGAAGATGGAACAACGACTACATTAGATGTACCAATTGGAGCAGGCGGTTTCTAATGCGAATTTTAGGGATTGCATTTCTGTTATTGATAACGGGATGCGCTGGAATACCCAGCATAACGGATAGTTGTACGACAGACTTTATGGAAACATTTGGCGAATGCCGCGAAGAGGCTGAAGTAGTCACATTACCTGCGTCTCAGAGACTAGCAAATTTGCCACCGGCAGATGCCAAGCCTATTGTTGCAGTTTATAGTTTTAAAGATTTAACAGGTCAGAGAAAGAGTAGGGAGAACTTAGCAGATTTCTCTACCGCGGTAACTCAAGGCGCAGAGGCATTTGTAATTGATGCATTAAAGACTGCGGGAAAGGGTAAGTGGTTTAGAGTAGTAGAAAGAACTGGGTTGGATAACCTAGTAAAAGAAAGACAGATCATTAGATCTGCAAGAGAAGAGTTTGAGAAGAAAGATAATGATAAAAAACTTCAACCGCTACTCTTTGCAGGAATTATTATTGATGGTGGTATTATAGGATATGATACTAATATTGAAACTGGAGGGCGTGGCGCAAGATACTTAGGTATTGGTTCATCTGTTCAGTATAAGAGGGATTCGGTAATCGTGAGTTTAAGGGCAACCTCAACTCTCACGGGTGAGATTTTGTTGAACGTACAGACTAAAAAATCTATCTTATCTGTAGGTGGTGGTTATGATGTATTTAGGTTCGTGGATATGGACACTAAATTAGTAGAAATTGAAGATGGTAGTGGTTTCAATGAGAGTGTGACTTACGCAACGCGCGCAGCAATCGAAGAAGCAGTACTAGAGTTAATATACCAGGGCCATGATAGAGGTTACTGGATAATAAAGGATGGTCATCGTCACCCTCATCAACACGATGGAATAAACGAGAAACATCTAATTAAGGGAGAAGAGAATGAACATGAATAAAAGCTACATTTTTGTGATGTTTGGTCTTATATCAATGTCTACTGAAGTTACAGCAGACGCGAATGATAATGAAATATTTATTGAACAGACTGGTAACAATGTTGAGCTTACTATTCAACAAATTGGTGCTGGTAACAAGTATGGAGGTGATAACTTTAGTGGAACTTCTATTGATATGACAATGACAGTGTCTGATTCATATCTTGATCTAACACTAGACGGCGATTATAACAAAATGTTTGGTACTATTGCCACTACCGGTTCAACAATTAATAATTTTGTTACTGGTAACTATAATATTTGGAATCAAAAGATTGGTGTAGCGAATACTGCTGATACCTTGGCTATAGATTCTGCTATTACTGGTAATACTAACAGTATAGTATTTAGAGCAGGAAACGATGACGATACTTATAACTTAGGTACTCCATTGTGGACTCAATCTACTACTGAACAATTCTGGACTGTATCTGGAAGTACTTGGTCAAGAACAAATAGTGGACAACAAACCTTTTGGGCTACTTGGAATCCTACTCCAGGTTCTGCTGATACGTTGGACTTAGACTTGGATATTACTGGTTCTGATAACACAATGAATGTGTTTGTAAATTCAACCAACGCAACATACAATTGGGATGTCGTTGGTTCTGATAACTGGATTCAAACTACTATGGAAGATGGCGCTGACAATAGCCAAACCGTTGGAGTTACTGGTGATTACAACTACATATTTGTAGGCCAGAATACCGGGTCAACCTCTGGGATAACAAACAATGCTATACTTGACGCGACATTTAGTACTACGCACTCGGACATTAATATTATACAGTCTGACGCTAACTAGTTTATTTCTTATGTGTTCGGCTTCGTTGCAGGCCGAATCCATAGGAGATATAGTTGAACAAATTGGGGTTGCTTCACTAGTCAGAAATGGCGGTGAGGAAATTTCTGTTGTTGACGGCCTGGTGCCGAGTATAGAATTAAATGATACTGCTGTTACCGGCAACGGTAGAATGGTAATTGAGTTTAAAGACGAAGAAGAATTGTCAATTATAGAACATAGTAGAATCTATATTGATGAAGCATATTATGATCCAGATCCATCTAAGTCTAGGATGGCTATTCGCATGGCACAGGGAACTGCTAGGTTTACTTCAGGCCGTGGTAAGAGAATTAATAAATCCAATATTTCTTTATCTACACCTACAGCTGAGATAGCTATATTAGGTACGGATTTTACTACAACCATTGATGAAATTGGACAGTCACTTATAATACTTTTACCAGATGAAGAGACTGGAGAGTCCTCTGGTAAAATAATAATATCTAATGCGGGTGGTACTGTTACTTTAGAAGAGGCATATCAGGCCTCTATAATATCATCATACGATAGAGCACCCAGCCAGCCAGTAATACTCTCTGGTATAGATACAAATATGATCAGTAATATTTTTATTGTTTCCGAACCTAGAGAAATTAAACAGGTCAAACAACAAGAAGGTATTTTAAACGAGAATGATAACACCAATATATTAGACGTTGATTTTTTAGAATTCAATGAGTTAGAGAAAGACTATTTGGACTTTGATGATTTAGAATTCAGTGAGTTGGATATAGATTATTTAGACGTAGACTTTTTGCAAGATGTATTAGATATTGTTATGGCATTAGATAGAAAGTCTGCATTAGAAAGAGGAGGCCTTACTTCAGGTATCAACTTAGATGGAACTAAGATTGGCTTCGATACAGATACACAATACAATTCCTTAGTTGATAAAGGAGCAGATACAGTTAAATTTTTCCGTGACGTTGACGGTGTTATTAGTATATCATTACTACTATCACAATCTGCGACACTTAGAACTACAACAGATCAGAAAGAATCACTGATAACTTTAGGTGATGGACAGGGTATTATAATTAATATAACACAGGTGCAATAATATGATGGATAAAATACAAGAAATTTCAATTAAACTATTAATATGGTTTGGCATATTAATGTGGCCGGCTATAATTCTTATAGCATTATTCGTGCCGGTGATTGCTAATGCTGATAACGAAATATATGTTACACAAACAGGTGATAACCTAAGACTTGAATGGCAACAAAAAGGCGACAATAATTTAATTAACACAGTATTATCTGGTTATCAACTAGACACTGCAATTCATCAAGAAGGAAAAAGAAACCAAGTATTAAAGAAGTCACAAGGAATTGTTGGAGATTATAATCTAGTCGTAGTAGAACAATGGAATAATACCAATAGTACTGACGTTAATAAAATATGGATTGATATTGACGGTGATAGTAATGGTATAGATGTTGGTCAAGGGTGTAAGTTTCTATCTGCTAGTGCTACAACTTGTAGCCGAGATACTCATGAAGATGCAGGACATGAAATGGAAATAAACATCACAGGAGATTATAATGGTATTCGTGGTGGACAAAAATCAGGTACTGCTAATCCTAATCATGAATTAAAGATTGATATCAATAGCGATAATAACAGTATATGGTTTACACAAGCGGGATCTGGAGCTAAAGATTTAGATTTAACTATTAATAACGATGGTAATGCTGTAAGTATACATCAACATTATGGTGCTCATTCAGCAACAGTAACTCTTGATGGTACATCACCTACTAGCTTAAGCTTAATACAGGCAGGAGGCCCAAGTCAGACATATAATCTTATGCAAAACTGTCTTACTATTGGCGGTTGCTCAGTCAGTGTAAATCAGCAGTGAGTGTTAGAAACTACGGATATTATATATTCCGGAAATACGGATACCGAAACTCCAGAATAGGAACTAGGGTAGACATATATGTATAACTGGAAGATAGTATTGATTACTGTTCTCTTGCTTGTTACAGTAAGAGTTCAAGACCCTAAGTTATTAGAACAGTTTCGTTTAAACTACTTTGATTCCCTACAATTATATCAAGAACCGATCAAGGCAGATAATATAGTCATAGTAGATATTGACGTAAAGGCCTTAGACACCTATGGACAATTTCCATTCAGTAGAGATATATACGCCGACTGGTTAAATTCAAGCCCAGAAAATAATGCTTATGTATTTAACATGGGATTTACTGAGGCTGATAGATTCGGCCAAGACTCAAAGTTAATAGCCGGTATGCAAAATCGTGATGTAATACTATCGTCCTTTGTAAGTAATAAAGCACAAGGAGATAAACCAGTAAGAGGGTTTGGTAAATTAGGAAAGGGAGATCCATCTGATTGGTTGTATTCGTATAATGGAATTAGAAGTCCGGTCATGGGAGAGCATGCAGACGGAGTAGGGACAGTCACAGTCGCTCCATCAGTTGATGGTATAGTAAGAGAGTCACCATTAGCAATCATGGCTAATAGTTATCTTTATCCATCAGTTGCATTAGAAATATTACGAGTATGGGAATTCCAACCTAATCTAGCAATTAAGATTAAAGACGCTGGAGTAGAGTGGGTAAGAATGGGTTCTCTGCCTCCAATGTATACAACGCCAAACTCTAATGTTCAAATAGCATACTGGAACGAATATGAGCGCATATCATTTGGAGACCCACTACCCGATGAAAAGATAATCATACTAGGATTAAGCGCAGGTGGATTAGTCAACCCAGTGCCAACTCCGACTGGTGCTATGTTACCACACGACATTCAAGCACATCTAATATCTACTGTAGTGAATGGTATCCAAATTCAAAGACCATGGTACGCCGATCAACTAGAACTTCTAATGATTATCGGACTATCATTAATCATATTACTTATTGTATATCAAACTCCAACTTATGTCTCAGCCATTGCATCACTAGGAATTATGGGTGGAACAATGTATACTGGTTATCATTTTTGGATGACCGAACTGTTACTGATAGATGTTTTATTCCCTACAGTTGTTGCCTTTATCGTATTCACACATGCATCCTTTAATAGATTCTATGTAACTTTCAAATTAAAAGAACAAATCAAAGGTCAGTTTGGAACGTATCTATCTCCTGATATGGTGTATATGTTACAAAAAGATCCATCGCTTTTGACCCTTGGTGGTGAGAAAAAAGAAATGTCATTCTTGTTTATGGACATATG
>Ga0209712_10002296_pt1 | contig 15825 bp, 6 predicted proteins | sample ArcOceMetagenome_FD_187443 | JGI IMG/M metagenome (GOLD analysis project Ga0209712, IMG submission 187443) | Marine eukaryotic phytoplankton communities from Arctic Ocean - Arctic Ocean - Greenland ARC118M Metagenome (SPAdes) (version 2) | ecosystem: Environmental > Aquatic > Marine > Oceanic...
TAATGGTCAGCCAGGTACAACTAGTCAAGTCCGAGTTAGAGGATATGGCGCATTAGGTGGTAACGAACCACTTTATGTAGTAGATGGAGTACCAACTAATACAACAGACTTTCTTTCTCCTGGAGATATTGAGACAACAACTGTATTGAAAGATGCAACTGCTGCATCTATCTATGGAGCTCGAGCTGCTGGTGGTGTAATCGTTTACACAACTAAAAAAGGAAGTAAAAAAGGGAAAAAACCACTTAAGGTTACATACAATGGTGTTGTAGGTGTTACCACTCCTGGAAGTGGTGCAAGTATATTGAATCCACAAGAACAAGCAGATTGGACTCGTGTTGCCATTCGAAATGCTGGACTCCAAAATGGAGAGAATGCAGATGATATCGTATACTCTCATCCTCAATATGGTGATGGAGTAGGAGAATCATATACACCTACACTTCCAGAATACCTCTTAGTTGGAGGATCTGAAGGTGTGACAGGAGGAGTAGATATTGGAGCTGAAGCAGCTAACTATAATGTAGATCCTGCTATCGGTAATATTTACCAAGTAGTAAAAGCTAATACTGATGGTACTGATTGGTATGATGCAATTACAAGAAATGCATCCCTTCAACGTCATAATCTTGGATTTTCAGGAGGAGGAGACGGTAATCGTTTTTATGTAGGATTGGGAATGCAAGAGCAAGATGGAATCTTATTGCATCAAAAATTCTCCCGTTATAACATGCGTGTAAATACAGAGTTTGATTTATTTCCAAACTTAAGAATTGGTGAAAACATCCAAGTAACTTACCGATCTGCAAGAAACCTTATCGGTAGTAATGGTGGATCAGGATCCTCTGATGATGAAAATGAATTTTTGACAGCATCTAGAATGTCTCCAATTATTCCAATATATGACGAATTTGGAGGATATGCTGGAACAAGAGCAAGTGGATTTAACAATGCTAGAAATCCAGTAGCAAGTTTGGATGGTCGTCGAGATAATCGAGCATTTCAAACAGCTATTTTCGGAAACGTATATTTAGAATTTGAGCCAATTGAAAACTTGGTTTTGAAAACTTCTTTCGGAGGAAGTCATAGTTCTGCGAATTCTAGAGGTTACTCTAGAATTACTTATGAAAATAAAGAGAATAACTCTTCATTTGGGTATAATCAATTTTCTAATTTCTCAACTGATTGGATTTGGACAAATACTGCTAACTACAAAATGAATTTTGGAGATAGCAAATTAGACCTTTTAGTAGGACAAGAAGCATTAAGTAACAATAACTCATTCAACATAGGAGGAAATGGGATTAACCCATTCTCTCAAAATACTAACTATGTTGGTTTGAGTACAGTAGAAAATCCTTTTGCTTTTGGAGGACCAAGTAACCCAGTTAACTTTGCTTCTTACTTCGGTAGCGTAAAGTATGATTTACAGGATAAATATATTTTATCTGTAGTAGTACGTCGAGATGGATCTTCTCGTTTTGGTTCAGAAAACCGATATGGTGTTTTCCCTGCATTCTCTGCAGCATGGAGACTTTCATCAGAGAGTTTTATGGAGAATCAAACATTGTTTGAAGATTTAAAAATTCGTGGTGGTTATGGTATTATGGGTAACTCTAATAATGTGAACCCTGTGAATCAGTTTAACTTATTCGGTACTAGCTTAGGAAATTCAAGTTATGATATTGGAGGAACTAATACATCTGCACAAGCAGGTTTTTATAGAACTAATATCGGAAACCCATTCGCAAAATGGGAGAAAGCAGTTACATCAAATATCGGTATTGATGCCTTGATGATGAACGGAAAATTAGATGTAGGGGTTGAATTTTGGAGAAAGGATACAAAAGATTTATTGTTTCAAGTACCGCTTTCTGCTCAGTTAGGTTACCAAGCAAATGCACCTTCTAAGAATGTTGGTGAAATGAGAAATCAAGGGATTGATTTTCAAATAACTAACAAAGGTAAAATTAGTAAGGATTTTAGCTATGAGGTAACTTTGAATGGTGGATTCTTGAAAAACGAAATCGTTTCTTTAGTAGACGGAATTGAAACTTTACCAAACCGAAGCGCTGATTATAGAGGTGTTTCTCCAGTATTAAATCAAGTTGGGAGTCCGCTTTCTGCGTTCTACGGATTTGAGGTAGAAGGTCTTTTCAATAATCAAGCGGAAGTAGATGGAGCACCAACACAAGAAGGAGCTGCACCAGGTCGATTCAGATTTGCTGATATCGATAGTTACGATGAGAACGGAGACTTAACAGGAGTACCTGATGGAATTATTGACTTAGCAGATAGAACTGTTTTAGGAAGTCCAGTTCCTGATTTTACAGGAGGAATAACGATTAAGTTGAACTACAAGAACTTTGGTTTAGAAATGTATTCTTTCGCTTCTATCGGAAATGAAACATACAATATTGCCAAAGTATTTACTGATTTCTACCCATTATTTCCAGGGGCTGCAATTAGTGATCGAGTAAAAGATTCTTGGTCATTTGATAACCCAACTGGTGATATTCCAATTTTTGAAAATGTAGCTAACTTCAGTACTATCCAACAGTCTAATTCATTTTACGTGGAAGATGGTTCTTACTTTAGATTACAAAATGTTACCCTTTCTTATACTTTACCAAGTGATATCATTGAAAAATGGAATATCGGTAGATTCAAAGTATTTGGAGGAGTAAATAACTTGTTGACGATTACTGGCTACGATGGATTAGATCCAAGTGTAGGTGGAGCAGCTGATACGAATTTTGGAGTTGATTTAGGAAATGTGCCAATTACAAGAAGTTGGACATTAGGAGTAGATGTTGAATTTTAATTTATTATTAAGATAAGAGAAAATAAAAATTTTATATATATGAAAAATATTAAATTATATGTACTGCCGTTCCTGATCCTTTTGATCTCGGTTACAGCATGTAAAGATGATTTTTTGGATCAAGATCCAAAGCAATCATTAAGTTCTAATGAACTTTCATCTTTAGCAGGTTTAGAAGGTTCTTTAATTGCCTCTTATTCCATGCTATTAGGAAGAGATGGATTCTACTCAGATGCTAGTAATTGGCTATGGGGAAGTATCCGAGGTGGAGAAGCTAACAAAGGAACTGATCCAGGTGATCAAAGTGTAGCTAATCCAGTAGTAGCATATGGAGTACCGACTAATAATGGGCCTACACTTTCAAAGTATAGAGCTTGTTATGAAGGTATCGCGAGAGCTAATGCAACACTTGGACTTCTAGCAGTTGCTCAGGAAAGTGTTCCTGCTGATGCTAAGACTAGAATTGAAGCAGAAGCAAAATTCTTGAGAGGGTACTATTATTTTGATTTAAAAAAGAATTACAATAATACACCTTATGTAGATGAGAATTGGGATGAAGTAACTCCAATTACAAATACAGCAGATCTTTATGTTTCTATTGAAGCTGACTTAAAGCATGCTTATGAAAATCTTCCTGAAATGATGGCAGATGCAGGTAGAGCTAATAAATGGGCAGCTGGTGCTTTATATGCAAAAGCATTATTATTTCAAGGAAAAAGTAGTGAAGCTTTAGCTGTATTTAATAAAGTAATTGCTGATGGTGTTACTGCAAATGGTACTCCTTACGGATTGTTAGATAACTATGCTGATGCATTTCGGTCGTTAACTGACAACAGTAAAGAATCTGTATTTGCATCTCAAGCTGCAGCTAATACTGGTACTATTCAAAATGCAAATCCTGCATTAGTTTTGAATTTCCCTAACGGTGGAGGTCCTGGAGGATGTTGTGGATTTTTCCAGCCTAGTTTTGATATGGTAAATTCTTTCCGAACTGATGTGAATGGATTTCCTTTAGTTGACGGATCATATAACAATGCAGACAATGCAGTCGCTAGTGATATGGGAATTGAGGCAGCTGATCCATTTACGCCAGATGCTGGAAACTTGGATCCTCGGATTGATCACTCTGTTGGTCGTAGAGGTCTTCCATATTTGGATTGGGGAAATCACCCAGGAAAAACTTGGATCAGAAACCAACCATATGCAGGGCCATATGCTCCTAAAAAATTCATTTACTATCAAGGAGGTGTAGGTGTAGAAAATGATGGAAGTTCATGGACTCCTGGTTACACTGCAGTTAATTACAATATCATCCGTTTTGCAGATGTATTGTTGATGGCAGCGGAAGCTGAGATAGAGTCAAATGGCGACTTAGACAGAGCAAAAGATTTAATTAATATAGTTAGACAAAGAGCAATGGATTCACCGGTACAAGATGCTAGTGGAAGTGATGCTGCTAATTATGTAATTGGACTTTATGCTTCTTTTGGAAGTCAAGATGAAGCTCGTCAAGCTGTTCGATTTGAACGTCGAATGGAACTTTCAGGTGAAGGTCATAGAATGTATGATTTAAACCGATGGGGGATTTCTGCAACTACGTTGAACCCTTACTTAGCACATGAAGATGCTTTTTTAAGCGGTGGTCCTTATCAAGGAGCATCATTTGATGCTAATCAAGATGAATTTTTACCTATTCCTCAGGATGAAATTGATTTGTTAGGTGCTGATGTATTGACGCAAAATCCTGGTTACTAATTGAAATAGAGTTATTAATTTAATTTTATAAAGTTTTATAATAGAAGGCAAGAATTTAACTTCTTGCCTTCTTATTTTTTTTTGATGAATCAACTTATGGGTAGACAAAAATTATTTTCCGTATTTGTAATTGTATTGTTTTTTTTCTCCTGCGGAAAAAATGAAACAACTTCAGAAACTCATAACAGTACAATTACAAAAATATTCAAACAGCTTTCTCCCCAGGAAAGTGGACTTACTTTTTCCAATAATTTAAAAGAAGATTCTATCGTAAACTATTTCACCTATCCATACATATATATGGGAGGTGGCGTTGCTATTGGTGATGTCAACAATGATGGTTTGCAGGATATTTATTTTACGGGAAATATGGTGGACAATAAATTGTTCCTCAATAAAGGCGATTTAAAATTTGAAGATATTACTGACCAAGCTATAGTGGCTAGTGATGATAGATGGGTGACCGGTGTAACCATGACCGATGTGAATGCCGATGGATGGTTAGATATATATGTTAGTGTTTCTGGAAAATTTACCACCACAAAAAATCAATTATTTATTAATCAAGGTACGGACGGAAATGGAATTCCTAGCTTCCAAGAAGAAGCGGAAATTAGGGGAGTAGCAGATGAAGGGAAAAGTAGCCAAGGAACTTTTTTCGATTACGACAAAGACGGAGATTTGGATTTGTACGTAGCAAATTATCCTGCAGTAGGATTTAAGACACCCGCATATTCTTATGCTATTTTTATGGAAAAAAAAGACCCAGCTAGATCTGATAAACTTTATCGAAATAACGGCGATGGCAATTTTGAGGAAATAACCAAAGAAGCAGGATTGCTCAATTTTGGATTATCCCTGAGTGCCACCGTTGGCGATTTTAATCAAGATGGTTGGGAAGATATTTATGTGTCAAATGATTTTGCTTCTCCGGATCATTTTTATTTCAACAATGGTGACGGCACTTTTACTGACAAGATAAAAGAGGTTACTCAGCATACCGCTTTCTTCGGAATGGGAACTGATGTGGCTGATTTTAATAATGATGGACTTTTGGATATTTTGCAGATGGATATGACTCCTGAAGGTAACCGTCGGAACAAAGCTAATATGGCGAGTATGAATATTGCAGGCTTCTGGGACATTGTCAACTATGGACTGCATTATCAATACATGCAAAATTCAGTTCAATTGAACAATGGAATTGGTGAAGATGGTCTGCCTCATTTTAGTGATATTTCTAGAATTACAGGAATGTCTTCAACTGATTGGAGTTGGGCTGGATTGTTGGCAGACTTAGATAATGATGGTTGGAAAGATGTTTTTATCACCAACGGAACTCGGCGAGATATTAACAACAAAGATTATTTTAACAAAATTAAAAAGGCAACTTATCAAGTCAAAAAGGATTTTAAGAATTTAGATTTGACTTTAAATATGCCTTCAGAGAAAGTAGATAATTATGCTTTCAAAAATAATGGGGACCTCACTTTTTCTCCAGCAATAAAAGAATGGGGATTAAGTTTTGAAGGTTTTTCTAACGGCGCATCTTATGCAGATTTAGATAATGATGGTGACCTCGAAGTGATTGTCAATAATATTGATGCACCTGCTGTAATTTACCAAAATAAAACAGTTGACTTAAAGCAAGGAAACTTCCTGCGTATCAAATTGCAAGGAAATGAAAAAAATCCTTTAGGTCTTGGAACTAAGCTTACGTTGAAAAATAAAGGTCAAACCCAATATCAAGAATCTACTTTGACTCGTGGTTTTCAATCTTCCGTAGAACCGACGATTCATTTTGGATTAGGAAAAGAAGATTCGGTGGAAGAACTCACGATCACTTGGGCAGATGGAAAAGAAGAAGTTTTAGCAAATATTCCTGCCAACCAAGTTTTGAAAATAGATTATAAAAACGCTCGAGCAATTCAAATGATCAATTCAAATTCAACTAAATTATTTTCAAATATTACGGCAAAATCAGGGGTAGATTTTTCCCATCTAGAAAATGATTTTAATGATTACCAGCATGAAATATTATTGCCTCATCGTTATTCCATGAATGGTCCAGCACTTGCGGTTGGAGATGTCAATGGAGATGAGTTAGATGATTTTTATGTAGGTGGTGCGATGAATCAGCGAGCTGCACTTTATTTGCAAAATGTAAATGAAACGTTCGATTTGTCTCCTCAAGAGATGTGGAATGGAGAAGCAGTTTATGAAGATATTGGCGCTTCTTTTTTCGATGCAGACCTAGATGGAGATTTGGATTTGTATGTGGTGAGTGGTGGAAATGAAGCTAAAGCAAATACCAAACATTATCAAGATCGACTGTACTTAAATGATGGCAAAGGGAATTTTGAAAAAAATAACAATGCTCTTCCAAATATTTTAGCAAGTGGTTCTAGAGTGAAAATGGGAGACTATGATGGAGATGGAGATTTAGATTTATTTGTAGGAGGGAGAATTGTTCCTCGGGCTTATCCAAAACCTGCGAAAAGTTTCATCTTGAAAAATGAATTTAAGGAAACAGGAACGTTGAAGTTTACAGATGTAACCGAACAAGTTGCGCCCGAATTATTGGAGGCTGGATTGGTGACTGATGCAGTATGGGTAGATTATGATTTGGATGAAAAACTAGATTTAGTAATCGTAGGAGAGTGGATGCCAATTACTTTTTTAAAAAATAATGGAGATACTTTTGAAAATAAAACGGAGGAATATGGTTTAGAGAAATCTACCGGATGGTGGTTTAGTATTGTCGCTGATGATTTTGATAAAGATGGAGATGTAGATTTAGTTGCGGGGAATTTAGGATTGAATTATAAATATAAAGCGGATAAAAATGAGTCCTTTGATGTTTATGCTAATGACTATGATAAAAACGGGAAATTAGATATCGTCCTTGGATACTATCATGATGGAGTGCAATATCCTTTGCGGGGGAAACAATGTTCGGCAGAACAAATTCCTGCGATCAAAGTGAAATACAAAGACTATAATACTTTCGCAGATGCTTCCTTAGAAGATGTTTATTCGACACAAGATTTGGAAAATTCTTTGCATTATCAAGTTTGGAATTTCGCCAGCAGTTATATCGAAAATAGAGGGAATGAGGTGTTTGAAATTCGGAATCTTCCCAACGAAGTCCAACTGTCTTCTATCAACGGAATCGTTGCAGAGGATTTCAATGCAGACGGGAATTTAGATTTATTAGTAGCTGGGAATCTTTATTCTTCTGAGGTGGAAACGCCACGAAATGACGCGAGTTATGGGAAATTATTATTAGGGAACGGGCGAGGGGGGTTTGATCCAATTCCTTTTTTTAAAAGTGGTTTTTATTTAAAAAAAGACACAAAAGATTTAGTGAAGCTAAAAACAAAAAAAGGGGTAATCATCGTCTCCGCAAATAATAATAATAATGTGGAACTATTGAAATTGGAAAATAAAGATCTAAATCAATAGTACTTCTTTATGTGGTTTTTATCTAAGGAATCTATTTAGTTCGCATTCCTAAGGAATGCGAATAAAATAGATTCAGAATTTTCGGTCGCTTATTTTATTCTTAGTTTTTGCTTTGAAAGCATGAGTTTATCTGGATAAATGATTGATTTCAAAGGGAAAAATAAGGACAAAAGAAGTAGTGAAAATTCTGAATCTATTTAGTTCGCATTCCTAAGCAAAAGATCCCGTGCCACAGTTCCAACCGTTGCACGGAGCATTCTGCTGGATAATAACAAAACATTAATAGTTTAAATGAAATTATTTCAAACAAAACAAAATCAATATAACATGAAGAATGATCGTAGGAAGTTTTTGCAGGTATCTAGCACGTTGGCGGCTGGTTCATTAGTTCTCCCTAATTTCGGATGTGGAACTGCTAGTTCTAAAAAAGAAGTACCAGAGAGTTCTATTATAACGGAAGCGGTGAAACCAAGTTTAGATAAGTTTGGAATTCAACTTTATACTTTGCGAGATGCTATGCCAAAAGACCCGAAATCAGTTTTGAAACAATTGGCAGGTTTTGGATATAAGCAGATAGAAGGATACGAGGGAGGTCAAGGATTATTTTGGGGAATGGGAAATAAGGATTATAAAAAATACCTCGATGATCAAGGGATGGAAATGGTATCTGCTCATTGTAATATTCATGAAGATTTTGAAACTAAAGTGGAGCAAGCTGCAGAGATAGGAATGGACTATTTAATTTGTCCATGGGTGGGTCCTCAAAAAACGATGGATGATTGGAAAAAGATTTGTGATCTATTTAATTCGTGTGGTACAATCTGTAAGAAGCATGGAATTAATTTCGCTTATCATAATCATGCCTATTCTTTCAAAGCATTTACAGGAATGATTCCTCACGATTTTATGATGGACAATACAGATCCAGAATTAGTGGATCATGAAATGGATATTTATTGGGTCGTAACTGGGGGAGCAGATCCTATTAAATATTTAGAAAAATATTCTAACCGTTTCCGACTTTGTCATGTAAAAGATAGAATGAAAGATGCAGGTGAGGAAAGAGAAGCTACTTGTGATTTGGGAACTGGGGTGATTGATTTTTCTAAAATATTAAAAGTGGCAAAAGATAATGGAATGAAATATTTCATCGTTGAGCAAGAACGGTATGATAATTCTACTCCAATTAAAAGTGCTAAAGTTGGAGCTGATTATTTAAAGAAATTGGTTTTTACTTAGAAATAAAAATACCAGATTAGAAAAAAGCCTCAATTGAAAAATTCAAATTGAGGCTTTTTTATTTCTAAAAATTGAGTCCTTCAGTCATACTATTTATCAGAGACCAAAAGGTTTATACATGCGGACAGGTGAAAGAATATGTCCATATAGGGAATGAAAACTTAAAACAAAAATATCTACCAAAGTATGTGGATTGATTAATGAACTAGGGCATAGCTTGGAAATTTAAAATAAAAAAATAAATTTAATTGGTAACTATTCAGCACTAATAGCAATGAATGAATTGAACGCATAGACACAGAGATTAATTTTTTTCTTAGAAAAAAATATGCTAGTGGAAACCTCTGTGTCTCTGCGTTCAATTGATTACAAAGTAGTTTGCATTTAATTTCCCTACAAAGGAATATTCCCATGCTTCTTCTTAGGTAATTGCACCGATTTGTTTTCTAAACTAGCAAATGCTTTGATCAATTTTCGCCTAGTGTTTTTTGGTAAAATAACTTCATCGATAAAACCTCTTTGTGCAGCTCGATAAGGATTTGCAAATTTTTCTGCGTACTCTTTTTCCTTTATCGAAAGTTCAGCTTCGTGATCTTCTGCTGCTTGAATTTCTTTTCGGAAAATAATTTCACTTGCCCCTTTTGCACCCATCACCGCAATCTCTGCATTGGGATAAGCGTAATTCATGTCCGCACCAATATGCTTAGAGTTCATCACATCGTATGCCCCTCCATAGGCTTTTCGGGTGATCACAGAAATACGAGGAACGGTCGCTTCACTCAAGGCATAAAGTAACTTTGCACCATTGGTGATAATCCCATTCCATTCCTGATTGGTTCCTGGTAAGAATCCTGGAACGTCAACCAAAACTAATAATGGGATATTAAAACAATCACAAAAGCGAGTAAATCGCGCTGCCTTTTTTGAACTATCTACATCTAACACGCCTGCCAAAATCATCGGCTGATTGGCTACGATGCCGATACTTCGTCCAGCCAGTCTAGCAAAACCAACCACGATGTTTTCTGCATAATTTTTATGGATTTCAAAAAAAGTTTTTCGATCCGTAATTCCCTCGATGACGTCTCGCATATCGTAAGGTTTGTTGGAATTTTCTGGAATAATATTTTCCAATTCTTCTCGAATTTCATCTCCCATTTCATAAGGCAATCGAGTCGGCGTGTCTTCACAGTTTTGAGGCATATAGCTCAAAAGTGTTTTTATTTTTTCGATACAATCAATATCATTTCCTGCGGTCAAATGAGTAACACCTGACTTGGTAGAGTGTGCACTTGCGCCTCCTAATTCCTCAGAAGTAACTTCTTCATTCGTTACAGTTTTTACAACATTTGGTCCGGTGACAAACATGTAACTGGTGTTTTCTACCATGATCGTAAAGTCTGTCATCGCTGGTGAATAAACTGCTCCACCTGCACAAGGTCCCATGATTGCTGAGATTTGCGGGACCACTCCAGACGCCATCACATTTCGATAAAAAATATCTGCATAGCCTCCTAGCGAACGAACACCTTCTTGAATTCTGGCTCCACCACTATCGTTGAGACCAATTACTGGCGCACCAACTTTCATCGCTGTATCCATGATTTTACAAATCTTCTCTGCATGAGTTTCGGAAAGTGCTCCACCAAAAACGGTAAAGTCTTGTGCAAAAACATAAACTAACCGTCCATTGATTGTTCCATATCCAGTTACGACTCCGTCTCCATAAAATTGTTGGTCTTCCATTCCGAAGTCGGTGGTTCGGTGAGTGACCAACATTCCAATTTCTTCAAAGGAACCTTCGTCCATTAGAAAATGAACTCGTTCACGGGCGGTTAATTTTCCTTTTTTGTGTTGTTTGTCGATTCGAACTTGGCCGCCACCGAGGTGGGCTTCTGCTATTTTTTGATTTAATTTTTCTACTTTTTTAGACATTATGTTTCTACTTTTTTTCAAATTTTGATTTGCCTTTTGATTTTTCAATTATTTCTCGCTGGTGCTATCGCTCTGCGGTAGTATCTAGCATTTATGTTGGCTCTGCCAACTATTGAAATTTATGTTGTTTACGATTGAAGCCAGAGGCTTCTTGAATACTTGGCACTACTCAGAGCGATAGCGCCAGCGGCTATATACAATGTTCTCTTCAGCTTTCTTTTTTATTTTCCGTTAGCCAAAATCGAAGAACTGATTTTTAATATTCCCCGATTTCGCCAAACTGAAATATTTCATTTATCTAAATACAGTTTTGGCTTAATGAAAAAGAACAAACTATTTACCACTAATAATTCAAGTTTTTCATTTTGTGAAGTAGTTATTGAGTAAAAACTATTGCTTAATAAAGGTCCACTTTTGGCAACTATTATTGAGTTTGTTATTCTATTATTTTTATTGATTTCTTTTAATCTTTCTTTATCCTTAAAGTGATATTCTGACGAGTTCTTTATCTGTAAAATTTTATCACCTCTTTTTTTAAAGTATTCTGTTATTAAATATTTATCAGATTTATATGTTATCAAATTTGCAATAAAAATGCCTCCTATTGCGAAAATTATTGAAGACAAAATTATTATTTCAAGCATTCTATTTTTTTATTTTCCTTTTAGTTGAATTGGAATCTTTTTTTTTACCAAAATTAAAAGCGTAATTGTCAAACTTAAAAGCGGATTTCCTTTTTTCTTATTTGCCGAAATTAGGAATCTATTTTTTATATAAACGAATTTCCACTTTTAGTAAACTCTGCTTTTTTTCTTTTTTAGTTGAAGAGAACTTCTAAATATATACAACCTATCTATATTCCTCACTCCCCTCAATCATAATCTCCAATATCTTGGAAGCCGCCTCCGAAATCACCGTTCCCGGGCCAAACACTCCAATTACACCAGCCTTAAATAAAAAGTCATAATCCTTCGGAGGAATCACCCCACCCGTAATCACCATAATATCTTCTCGATCTAATTTTTTTAATTCCTTGATGACTTGTGGGACCAAAGTTTTATGTCCAGCAGCTAGCGATGAAATGCCTAAAATATGTACATCGTTTTCTACTGCTTGCCTAGCCGCTTCTTCAGGAGTTTGAAATAATGGGCCGACATCTACATCAAATCCGATGTCTGCAAAACTTGTCGCAATCACTTTTGATCCTCGATCATGGCCATCTTGCCCCAGTTTGGCAACCATGATTCTTGGACGACGACCTTCTATTTTGGCAAATTTTTCAGAAAGTTCTCTCGCTCTTTTGAAATCTTTATTGTTAGAAATTTCATTGGAATAAGCTCCCGAGATGGTTTTGTTATTTGCTTTGAATCTTCCGAATTCTTTTTCTATGGCATCTGAGATTTCACCTAAAGTTGCTCGTAGTCGAGCTGCTTTGATTGCGCAATCAAGTAAGTTACCTTTTCCAGTTTTGGCGCATGACGTTAATTTCTTTAACGCAGCTTGAACTGCTTTTTCATCGCGTTTGGATTTAGTTTTTTTGAGTCGATTAACTTGTGATTTTCGCACCGCAGAGTTGTCTACTTCCAAGGTATCTAAAATGGTATCTTCTTGATATTTGAAAATATTGACGCCAACTATTTTATCAATTCCGCTGTCGATACGAGCTTGTTTTCGAGCAGCAGCCTCTTCGATTTTAAGTTTTGGTAAACCATTTTCGATCGCTTTTGCCATGCCGCCAAGTGCTTCGATTTCTTCAATTAATTTCCACGCTTTTTCTGCAATTTCTTTGGTCAAATATTCCACATAATAAGAACCGCCCCAAGGGTCAACCACCTCAGTAATATTACTTTCTTGCTGTAAATACTTTTGAGTGTCCCGAGCAATTTTTGCAGAAAAATCTGTCGGCAAAGCAATCGCTTCATCCAACGAATTAGTGTGCAATGATTGCGTTCCACCGAAGATAGCAGACATCGCTTCAATCGTCGTTCTAGCTATATTATTAAATGGATCTTGTGCGGTCAAACTCCAACCTGAGGTTTGAGAGTGCGTACGAAGAGCCATTGATTTTGGATTAGTTGGATTGAATTGTTTAACGATTTTTGCCCACAACATTCTAGCTGCTCGCATCTTGGCAATTTCCATAAAGTGATTCATTCCAATGCCCCAAAAGAAAGATAGGCGAGGAGCGAAGTCATCAATTTTTAATCCTGCTTTTAATCCTGTTCTAATATATTCTAATCCATCTGCCAGCGTGTATGCCAATTCAATATCCGCAGAAGCGCCTGCCTCATGCATATGGTAACCGCTGATACTAATTGAATTAAATTTTGGGATATTTTGCGAAGCGTATTCAAAAATATCACCAATGATTCGCATGGAAGGTTGAGGCGGGTAAATGTAAGTATTTCGCACCATGAACTCTTTTAAAATATCATTTTGGATGGTGCCACTTAGTTTAGATTGTTCTACTCCTTGCTCTTCTGCTGCGACAATAAAAAATGCCATAATGGGTAAAACTGCTCCATTCATGGTCATGGAAACGGACATTTTATCCAAAGGGATTTTGTCAAAAAGAATCTTCATATCCTCGACTGAATCAATCGCTACACCTGCCATTCCAACGTCGCCGGTCACTCGTGGATGATCTGAATCATAACCTCGATGGGTCGCCAAATCAAAAGCAACGGATAATCCTTTTTGTCCTTGTGCTAAATTTTTGCGGTAAAATTCATTACTTTTTTTTGCTGTTGAAAAACCCGCGTATTGCCGAATCGTCCATGGTCGCACGGCATACATTGAACTGTATGGTCCTCGCAAATAGGGTGGGATTCCAGCAACATAACTGAGGTGTTTTACATCTTTAATTGCTTCCGCATCAAAATGTAAAGGTATTGTTATGCCTTCCGGTGTCTTCCAAGGAGTTGCTTTCTTTTTGGAAGAAGTGGAAGCTGTTTTTCGCTGATATTTTATTTTTTTGAAGTCGGGTTTTTTCATTGAGTATTTTTTTTGGAAGCGGACGAATTTAAGCGGTTACTTCCAGTAACCTCTTAAATTTTGTCTGTTACAATTTTAATAATTTAGGAGGTTACTGGAAGTAACCACCTAAAATTAGAAAACTAAATTTCCAACTTGCCTTTGTAGTGGAAAATCAAATCCTAGATTTTTTCCAATTCGATTCCTCATTTTCTACCACCTTCAATTGCTCTTTTTCTTCCAAGAATAATTGCATCGCCAAGGCTGCCGCAATTTCTTGTTCCTCTTTTTGATCTTTTAAAAGTTGCTCAGGAGAGAAATAATTTTTCACAAAATGAGTATCAAATTTTCCACTTGTAAATGCCTCATGTTCGCAAACAAATTTCCCAAACGGAAGGGTAGTCGCAACTCCTTCGATGTGATAATCTTCGATTGCTTTTAACATCAGACCGATAGCTTCTTCTCTCGTTTCTCCATAGGTAATTAATTTGGCAATCATCGGGTCATAGTAAATGGGAATATCTTGCCCTTGCTCGTAGCCATCATCTAGTCGAACTCCTTCTCCTTTGGGGCGAATATATGTTTCCAGCGTTCCAACGTTTGGTAAAAAATCATTCAAAGGATCTTCGGCATAAATTCTCAATTCTAAGGCATGTCCGGTGATCGATAAATCATCCTGCGTGAAAGCTAATTTTTCTCCTCTGGCTACTTTAATTTGTTGTTCTACCAAATCAATTCCAGTAATTAATTCTGAAACAGGATGCTCCACTTGCAGGCGAGTGTTCATTTCTAAAAAATAAAAATTCAGATTCTCATCCAATAAAAATTCAACTGTTCCGGCATTAACATAGTCACATGCTTTGGCAACTTTGATGGCAGCGGCTCCCATCGCTGCTCTAAGCTCAGGAGTCAACACAACCGAAGGTGCTTCCTCTACTACTTTTTGATGACGACGTTGAACACTACATTCTCTTTCAAAAAGATGCACCACATTTCCATGAGTATCTGCTAAAATTTGAATCTCAATATGACGAGGTGAGCTAACATATTTTTCAATAAAAACAGAACCATCACCAAATGCTGAGATCGCTTCTGAAATAGCTCGCTCCATTTGTTCGGGCAATTCTTCCACGTTTTCGACGACACGCATTCCTTTTCCACCACCTCCTGCAGAGGCTTTGATCAAAATTGGAAAACCGATTTCGATGGCAATTTTTTTGGCAAGTTCTACATCGGTAACCGCTTCTTCGATTCCTGGAACCATTGGAATGTCGTAAGCTTTAACGGCTTCTTTGGCTGCTAATTTACTTCCCATGACTTCGATGGCATGAGTTCCGGGGCCGATAAAAGTGATGCCGTTTTCTTCGGCCATTTTTGCGAAGGCAGAATTTTCACTTAGAAATCCGTAGCCTGGATGGATAGCATCTGCACCAGTATCTTTGGCAGCTTGGATAACTTTTTCCATTTTTAAATAGGACTCGGAGGATGGTGCTGGACCGAGTAAAACGGCTTCATCTGCGAAGCGAGTATGTCGGGCATCTCGATCTGCTTCGGAGTATACGGCTACTGTTTTGATGCCCATTTTTTTTGCGGAGCGCATGACTCTTAGGGCGATTTCTCCTCGGTTGGCTATT
>Ga0209712_10002299_pt1 | contig 15817 bp, 7 predicted proteins | sample ArcOceMetagenome_FD_187443 | JGI IMG/M metagenome (GOLD analysis project Ga0209712, IMG submission 187443) | Marine eukaryotic phytoplankton communities from Arctic Ocean - Arctic Ocean - Greenland ARC118M Metagenome (SPAdes) (version 2) | ecosystem: Environmental > Aquatic > Marine > Oceanic...
TTATTGTTCCTTTTCTTTGCTTATTTGGAACAATTACCGTTTGAAACGGTGGGTGTTTACGTGTAGCTGTTTTGCCAAGAATATTTTGAAAGAATGATGCAGATAATAGAGAATAGCACTGGACGTTGCTGGTTGGCTGTGTACTAATGTGAAAATGTATAATAATGCAATCTCACTTGATGCAATGGTGATGAACATCAACAGCGGTGGTAGCAGAAAGCAGAAGGAAGGAAGGAATGATTTGAGATTGTCTGTCAAAATTCGATCTTTCAGGATCTCATCTTTCTACGATACCTGAACTGAACTAGGCTAATCTAACATTTGTAATACAGAAATAGATCATTTTTAGTATTCTAATTTAGTTGGAATTTATTGGCAGTCATAGTATCTACTCACAACAGAAGATAGAGAACACTTGGAAGGATTTTGGATTTTGGGACCAACACGACACATTTACATCAACTAGCTACAGTAGAGCTAATCTAGAACAAACAAACAAACAACTAAATGGGTAACGAACAATCTAACCAATATGATGGTTGCACGACACTAGGCTACAGAGTCCTCGGAGTTCAACCAAACTCGCCCGCATCTCGCGCAGGTCTCGTTTCATTCTTTGATTTCTTGGTCGGCGTGAATGGCCAACTCCTTTTTGACAATGGAGAGCACGACGATTCAAACGGTGAATACTTTGAAGACTTAGATTTCGTGGCGTTCCTCAAGGATAACGTAGACCAAGAGATCGAACTGTTGGTCTGGAATATCAAGAATAAAACTCAAAGGTTTATCAATTTGACGCCGACTAGGAATTGGGAAGGAACAGGTTTACTGGGGGTCACAATTCGGATGGATGACTATGTTACTGCAGAAGAGAATTTGTTGAGGATATTAGATATCCAGGCTGGATCGCCTGCCTCCTTTGCTGGTATGACTCCAAAAATAGATTATTTGCTAGGAACCACCATGGAAAGTTTTGAGAACGAAGAGGTCCTTGGCGATGTTCTTTATGAGAATGAAGATCAAGAGCTCGAAGTTTATGTTTACAATACTGAGACAGATATGGTGAGAGTTGTGACAATTATTCCCAGTCTAAACTGGGGTGGTCAAGGATTATTAGGTGCAGAGGTTGGACGGGGGTATTTGCACAGACTACCACAGTCTTGTAGAGCATCTTCGGGAACGTCTTTTGAGAGAAAAGTTACAATCGGTGCAAATGACCATATCGTTCAGATTGTAGACAAGGAAAACATAGGTGATTTGAATGTCTCCGCTGATCAAAGAAAATTTACTCCAGGGGGAGATGGAGCGAAAGAAATGCAGGAGCCCGTGGGTACTCCGGAAGAAGTTGGTACAATGCAAACAGACGCCGCAGCCGGAAAGGAAGGGATTAGGAATGAAGTTCATCCTGTATTGCCCGAAGAAAATCAGGATTGCAGTGGAGAAGCAGAGCAAACTCTGCAAAACGAAATTCCGGTTGCTTCTCCTCTCAACTTTCCTCCTCCGCCTACATTAGTCAATAGTAGTGAAATTGGTAAAGGTGTGGAAGCAATTGCCCTAGACGATGATCTGCCTCCTCCACCTATTGCAGTATTCGATGATAGCACAGACGGTGCCGATGACAATCTTGATTTGAGATAAATTAACTGTGATATGGAGGAGATTAAGATTTTCATTGGTATCTGAACCAGCAAAGGTTGACGTTGTTCTCCCCACGTACATTGATGAAAAAATCTACCCTGCGCACTCATATATTCGATTTCGCACGTACAAAAGATGGCGATAATAGGCGTTATAATTATTTTTGTTCAAATTATCGCATTATTTATTCACTTGACATGATGTTCTCTACCTTGGCAACCTTCGTGATCACTGACTTAGCAATAGATTCTGAACGGGTAGTTTCTGCTGATCCGTCCAAGCCGATCCAAGTAGGAGGGGTGTACTCACTCAAAGAACTTATCCATGCAAGACATTCATTCATAGAAGTTCCGTCAGGCAGGGACGGTGCGTCGTCTGTATCAACCAGCTTAAAGTTGACGTCAAAGCAGCTGGGGACAAAGAGTCCGAAAACTAGATTGTCAAGAATTTGTTGGTCGGATTCTTTGGTAATTCTTCCACCAAAGATTCCCTTGCACAGGGTAGTACGGATAGCATCCCAAGGCAACTTTTCCGGATCATTAGCTTGCTTACCGCCGGAAGGACCGTCAAGAAGGGCGTCAACTACATCCAGTGCATGGAGAGCATCAGCCTCTGTAAATTCATATGCTTCGGACCAGCCAGTTGGGATGTAACGCAATCTTTCTTGGATGACTGCATGTGTCCAGCCCAAGAGAAGGTAGAGGCGATTGCGAACCGGGTTGTTGTAACGATCGCTTGAGATATTCGAAGTAAAACGTGTGAGAGAGGCCTTGATACCAGACGGAGCTTCAGCGACAATCATGTCACTCAAGCGCAGTAAAGATGTTGGGAGCTTGGGGCTGATCTCGCTTGTAATGAACAGGCGGAAGTTAGGATTTGCCCCAGATCCTAAACCTTGAAGTTTCTTCACCAGTGTATTTTCAAGCCATTCCGTGCAGAGATGGCAATTCTTGAGCAAGACCCAGGTTCCTCTTTTTGATGCGGTCATAACCATTCTTTCAGCAGTTGCGAATCCTTCTGCACTACCCATTGCAACCGAAGCAATTTCTTGGCTCTGCTTTCGGGCCATAGAATCGATTCGTCCACTGACATCATGACCAGGAGCACTGCAGAGGAGGAGTGGGTATGATGCAACAATTTCGTTTGCAGTCACATTCGATAGATCATTCAAACCTCGCCCTTGCCAAGGGAAGCCGTCACCGAATGCATTGACAATGAATTCAGAAATAGCTTCAATGCTGAGATTCGTAGCTGGTAACTCTTCATTGCATCCAAAAATCTTTGATAAGAGCAACGCGAAAACCATTTTGTCTTCGACGGTTAAAGAACGCCCGAATCTGGCAGCAACTTCCGTAAATAGACTATTCTTGATTCTGGCAAGACGATCGCCTCCAGTATCTTCTGTAAGCGCCTTAGCATGCGCACTTTCTAGTGCTTTCATGAAAGCTTGTGCGCTGAATTCGTAAAGAAAGCTAAGGTCGCGCAGAGAAACGAGGAGAACAAAAAGTTGTTTGCACAACTCTGCAAGAGGTTCATATTGTCCGATTGCGTGTTGGACCTTCTTCATGATAGTTGCACTATTTGCTATTTGTTCTTCTACTTGTCCACCTTCCTTCATTAGAAATTCCATCCCGTCTACAACGCGGTCATCGTCAAGGATATTTCCTTCGACAGCACTTATTTTCGAAAGCATCTGTGTCTCAAGCTCTCTGAGCTTCACTTGCTGTTCGCCTTGAAGCTTCAATAAACTGATTCTCTGTTCCTCTATCTCTGGCTTGTCCATCTTTAGAATAAGACTGAGACTTTGACTCTGAAGACTTGCAGGGGTAACAGTAAAATTGATCAAGGTAACGCGAGAACAAATATCAGGAGTAAGTCTTGCTGCGGGGTTCTTTGTTGTAAGGATAATCTTGAACTTTGGACTGTAATCGACATCTTCAGTTCCAATTCTGACTAAGGAACGCCCACCTGTTCGCTGTATTTCCTTATTCAAAAGGGGATTAAGCACTGGATCTATGTTTTCTACATTCTCAACAAGGAGAGTAGTACCGAACCTAACCGCGCCAGCTAAGGTCTTCATGAAAGCATTGTCAAGGAAACTAGTTTTTTGGATTTTTTCATCTTTGAATTTGTTCATAACAAAGTCAATTGCGTGACCTGAAGGGTCGATGATTAGAGGGAAACGGACACAGTGATCGAGAATTACTCCATTCTCTATGCTCAATGAATCAGAAGGCAGCCCTTGAGATTGCCAGTGCAGACGATCTGATGCTTTGCTCAGAACTTCGACCATAGACAAATTAGGTCTGAAATCAATACCAAGCACATCAACCATTGTTTGCCATCTCTTCATGAGCGTCAATCTTGCCTTGAAGTCGAAGAAACCAGAGTAAGTCAGGAACGCGGCCATCAGGAGCCCGTCACCGATGAGGTTTTGCAACTCGTGCTCGAAACCTTCCGAGGATTTGCCCCATCTCTGGCTTTCTTTACTGAGACTATTGATAAGGCTTTCGGCTCTATCTACCTTCTTCGTAACAACCCCCATTTCTCCTTTGAGAGATTCTACGTCTCGAATGAGTGTAGCATAATCAGATTTGTATTGTGCGATAGATTCCTGTAATTGCTCAACTTCAATTTCTAGAACCTCTTTTCTTTTCATCGCTGTCTCTGCTTCCTCTTCCAACCTTGCAACTTCGTCTCTCAGGGGCTGTACTCGATTGAACACAGTGCAGTACATGACCTGTGATTCAGCCCACTTATACAACGGTCCGCATGCTTGGCTCGACCTCATGACAAGCTCATAGGAAAGTTCCTCGTTACCAGCTAAGTATTCTGTTGAGACACGTTTTACCTGTCTCGTGGTGAGTGTATCAGCGGCGAAATTCAGAATACTTGGAATGAAGTCCGGTTTATTCAACATCTTTCGTACATGAGTCCATTCGAGATTGGTTTCCCCGAGCATAATGGCCACACACTCAAGAGTCGCCCTCACATTGGGTGGAGGCCTTAAGAGGTTCCTGATTTCGTCGAGGTCTCTTTTCTTGATGCCTTTCACAGCAGCCTGAGCAGCTTTCAATGCAGGTTCGGCTTTGTCAAGGTCCCCCTGCGCTTCTGCTTTCCGAGTAGCGATAGCTTCACTCTGTCTTGCTACGTCTACGCTTGTTTTCTCAGCTTCTCCTTTCCTCTTTTCAGCTTCGTTCTGGTCGCTTACCATCTGCTGAAGCTTTTGATTAGCAAGTTCTTCCTTCTGTGTAAGTTCGACCTTCTTTGCACCGAGTGCAACCTTGAGCTCTGCTACATTTTCTTGAGTTTGACGCAACTTGGCCAAGCCAGCATTGACATGAAGTTGCTGATCTTCGATTTGTTCCCTCATATTTCTCACACTAGATACAAAGTTATGGATCAGAGCCAAAAAGTCACGAGGACTAATATAAGTTCTGGATGCATTGCTGGATCCCATTGCGCTCTCTTCTGCTGTGTTCTTTGATGTATTATGGATATCCACGAGTGCCGCCACAATCGCATGCCTTAGTCCATTGGCTGCATTTCCTTCAAAAATCGAGGAAACTTCATTCATGATCGCTTCACCGTCTCCGATGCCCCAAGACGCACCAGTGCTTCCAGCATCTCCTATATCGAGCGTCATTGTGAACTCTTTTCCGACCTCACCTAAAGCCTTCGGTGACCATGTTCCAAACCAGTCTACAACGCATCTATTGAATAAGGCAGGACTAGTTGTGGATCTATTCTTCCACTCGCCTCCGCTAGGATTCATAGTGAAAACAACGTGAAGATTCCGCTGCACAATTACAGTAAATCTACGCCAAAGCTCTTCTTCGTTGTCTACAATCTTTCCATTACGATTTTGGCTATCTCTAAAAGAGTTTATCAATGCGGTGTAGTCATCCCCTTCGAAGAGACCAGGAACTTCACCAGATGCAAGTAGCGCATTCATAGCTTCCAAAAAGCCGCTACCAAGAGCATTTGATTCATCGAAAATGAAGCAGATCTTTTCTCCTTCAATTCCAACACGCCTCATGACAGTTCTCAAGTCTTCATTGAAGTCATCCAAGTCGTACTTGGAATGAGCCTTGATCTGGAAAATGCTTAATCCGTTCATCCAGCTTACAAATTTACTTAGCACCGTCTTTCCAGCACCAGAGTCACCCACGAGAAGGCAATGACCCATTGGTTGTCGAAGAACACGGTCGATCTGAAACAAAAAAGGCGATATGCTCCTGTTAGAAACGTTTTCAGAAAAGATGGAAGTGATTTAAATGCAGAACTTACGCGTAAGATGTGGTCGAGAACCTCGTCAAAGATGACGAGTGGTATGTCCAGCTCTTCTTCGTAAAACACTGACAACCGAGCGGAAAGGAATGCCTTCAGCTCATCTCTTCCCACGCGGCGGGTATCTTTACTCATCCAACTACTGTACAACAGTGGCCGGGCTAGGGCTTGCTGGTGATCCACCCCTGCAAAGTGGCTTCGTGCAATATAATCAATTTTCTCTTCGCACCAGGCCCTTTCGCCATCGTCCACAAGACGGTCGTAAAAAAGGCGCAAGGCTTCATGAGCCCAAATTCGCACGAGCTCTTCTCTTGTCAATGCATCTGTATCCACGACGGCTTCATATATACCCCTAACCCAGCGACTGAGTTCTCTTGGCGAGTAGAAATATTGAGGTTGCATATCTGGGGTGAACTTGGCTTGAGCTTCACAGTATAATTCAACCATTGAATTCGTAAGAGCCTCGGTTTCGCCCTTCAAGTTTGGAAATAGCTTCATCATGCCTCCATTGAAAGTTCCGTAGATTTGAAGAAGTGAATCCTTCTCAGGAAAGTCAACTAAAAGCAATGGCGCATGGCGGAGGAAACGAGTCGACATGACAACTCTACCAGCATCGGCAGGAGGATTACAAGCTCCGACGAATTGGATACGATTGATTTTGATCCAGGTGTTATCATCCCGCCAATAGCCTCCCTGTTCTACGAGCTGTCTCATGAACATAATAACTCTTTGAGTACCGTACACATCATTCTCAGGTAAGTTAATCTCGTCACAGAAGACAACAAGCCAAGTATTCGCTCCAAGACTTTCAGATGGTTCAAGCACAACGTCCTTTCCTTTTCGCACATAGGAACAGTATTGACTGAAAGTTTTCAAGATGATCTCAGGAGTAGTGCGACTGGAAAAGTTAAGGTTGGCCATTACAATCCCCTGAACCGTCTGAAGAACGGATGTCAAAGTCATTGTTTTACCCGACCCTGGTATTTGCAGAAAGATGCTTATGAGAGAAATGATTAAAAGGAAAGGACATAATATCATCAAAAACATACCTGGTGGTCCGCATAAAATTAGAGGCATTCTACTAGACAGCCAAGCCTCCAAAACATCAGAATGGCGTACAGTGTCAGTGGTCGTGATAACAACATCACTCGAAACTACTTTGTGACTTTCAATCTCCATCCTTGGCACACTGTCACTCCACGGTTCATGATCTCCATCTTCAACGCGAACGCGGTAATCGGAAATACTGGTGCTAGGATTGGGCAAAGTTAAACCACTATTCTGTACCAACATGTCAGAGAGCTCTTGACGATCGGACCATTTAGCACTTCCCGAAAACGACCACAATAGGGAATGCATAAGCCAACGCTTTGAAAAGTTGGTCATGTGCTCTCCACTCATTGGGAAGTCTGGATGATTCTCGTCATAATCAATAGCCTTTGCTATACCCTTTGCGAGAAGAGCTCTGAGTGATGCAAGCAAACGCTCCCTTGTCGGTTTCATTATGTGTTCTTGCCCCAATGCAAATTCGAGAGCATCGGTTAGAAGCGAGGAAGAGTCTGCGTCCTCTGGCACAAGGAATCCCTTAATGCATTCCAAGAATGCAGTTTGGGCCTCAGGAATATCAGCACTAATTCCTAAGATATCCTCTTTTTGAAGAGATAGGAGTAGATGTTCAGCAGCCATTGGAGTTGTAACGGTGTTTTCACTGAACCAAACCATTCCGCAACGTGACACTGTTGCTGGAGTTGCTTGTGCTAGACTATCTACCTCTAAAAGAATCCTAAGATTGTCTGGAATACTAAGTCGCTCGCCACTTGGGAGAGTCAGCAACTTGTTATCATCCAACACACTGTTCAGATTCTCCGCCCATTCAGGATCAACATCTCCATCAAAGACAATAAAATGTCTCTTATCCGATTCACCTTTTTGGTTAGACAAAATCTTTCGCAAAAGGCTGGTAAATACTCCATCAGTCCACTCCATGGTAGTTCCGTCAAGCACTCCGTACAAACTATTTTTATCCATTGCCTTGGGATCAATAACGTACTTTTCATTCTTGACACTGTCATTTTTCTCCAAACCACGCAGCAGAACGTCTAGAGCAGAACTCTTCCCGACACCCGAAGGTCCGACAAGCATCACCCCATGCCGCATTTCTAGAACTTGCTTTAATTGCAGAATCTTCTGAACCCAGTCATCGCCTGGCACAAAACTCAAAGACTTGCAGATGCCTTGCAAATGCTCTTTGAGTTTATCGTCTTCCATTTTCGTAACCGATGCACCAGGGAATACCTCGTTCAGGATCGAGGGGAACACGTCTAAATCGTCTGCGACAAGTTTAGGCAAAATATTGTTACAAGCAATTTCAACCATTACATTCGTTTCAGTGGTGGCAACATCCTGAATGAATGCCTCTCCTTTCTCTTCAATCATCTTTCGTTTCAAGCCACCAGCACTGATAAGGAGTGTCTTCAATGCACGTAGGCTGAAATCGTAGTGACTTTGAGAAGACATTTGAGATTGACACAATTGGAACAGAGCTACAACCTTGCTTGAAAGAGCTTGCGCGCTCACAATACCCTGGCTGTAGAGCATGACTTGGGCAATCAACTTTGAATCTGGCTTCACCATGGCAACAGCGCGGAAAAGAGTCTTTAGATTGTCTGGTAAGTTGCTTCTCCCGGCATATCCTGAGAACAACATACATAATAATGTCAGTTTCACGAACACAAAAACATAGATTCAAATGAATCTTCATAGAGAAAAGACAAAACATACCTGGATTCATTGTTACAAAAATACCAACATTTTCATGCAGTCTGATGCTTCTACCTAACAGCTCAATGTTTGCTTGACGCTCGATTAAACCGCGCTGAATAGTTAAGATCTGCTGCGAAACTGCACTCAAAATCCGTTCTTCAAGACGATTGAATTCGTCAAAACATCCCCAAGCTCCTACCTGACACAATCCGCAGAAGATACGCCCCATTGCTCCAAAGTCAAACGCCTCATCGCCTGCAGTTGGATAACGAAATATCAGATGAGACATTGTCAAACAAATAATCAAACAAGGAAAACCCTACTTACAATTCATTACAACAACAAATCTTCCCAACTGTGCACCGAGAGCCTTCACGGTCTCGGTTTTCCCCGTTCCTGCAGGACCGAATGGATTGCCTCCCATTCTGAAATGCAACGCTTGAGTTAACGTTAGGTAACATCTATCCGTCAAAGGTGTTTGCACCAATCTATCTCCAATTCCAAGGTACTCAAAGCCGTAGAAGAAGTTTGCGTTTGACAATGAAATCTGCAATTTTTCGGTAAGCGAAGCAGCTTCGGGATTGTATTGAAAACGCAAATGGAACAACCATTTGAAGTCAGTGGGATCATGCACTCTTTCATCTAACAAAAACCGAGTAACATCTCGCTGATGCACCAATTCGGTGATTAATTGTTCAAACTTCTTTCTAGACTCAGCTGGGAGATCAAGCAAGACAGTTTCTGCCATGATTTCAAGTTTACTTTCAATAGCGGTAAGGACTTTCTCAAGAGAAGATTTGCTATCTCCATTTTCACGTAGAGCGTTATCTATGCTCATACTCCAATTGACCAAGGAAGCCAATATCATCACCTGTGCTGGGAACTGTTTCGCCCAATTAATAAATGACTCTTTCCCACTTTCTTCGCTAAGGACTATGGAGGACGAGGAATCTTGCGCTACAGCATCTAACATCAAGTGTGCGAGTGTGTTTTGCATTCCATCTTCGAGTTTCTTGAGCCAGTCCTTCACAGGAGATTTCGATACAACTTGGATGACATCATGGAGTGGAACACATTCGCCATCCTTGCTAACCATTGCATCGAAAAAGGCAAGCACACCCTCCTTGAGCTTCGAGGTATCGGAGCGCACACCGGATATGCCAGCAAACATTTTTCCAACATGGGCAAGAACCTTCCCTGGCTCTGCAGAGTTTCCGATGATTTCCAAAAGATCGTCATCGCCCAAAAAGTAGAACCTGCTAAAATCGCTACGTTGCTTCGCAAGGTAGTCTCCGAGAGCTCGTTGGATACCAACCATCAAGCTTTCAAGTCTTTCAAGAGTGCGTTGCAGATTCTCAATGTTAAGCGCCTCCATGGCATAGGGACGGCTTGATACTCGTCTCATTAGGGCAACAAATTCACCATCAACATTCCTGAACCGCGACCATTCGGTCTGAAGTTGAGCCTTAATATCAGCACTTCCAAAGAAAATCCCCTCGAGATACACCCATCTCCTTTGTACATCAACCCACGAGTCAAAAGCACCACGCAGTTTCGTTAGCCTTTCTTCCCATAACTTCCCCTCTTCTTGAAATTCACGGACAGCCCTGTAATAAGGTGAGCTTTTCATCAACACGAGGCCACCAAGATGGTCATCGAGCGCAGTGAATAGAGAATCCCACCCCTTGATAAGACGGATACGGTTTTGATACAGAGCGAGTTCTAGTTCTTGTTTCATCCACTTGTCGCGAACTTGGTCAAGGAATACTTCAAGGGCCATTTCACCCTGAGCAATGGTAAGGATTTCGTTGAGATCTTTTTTCCTGTGCACTACTCCATGATCCCATAGGATGCCAATGGTGAGGTCATTGAGGCTGTGATTGATTCCCAACTTAGAAAAAATTGTCTTCCAATGCCTATCTTTTAACGCTTCGGTCTTCAAGTCGCTTAGAACGACATGGCCGGAAAGATAACCTTTGATCGTATCATTAAGATGAGAAAACGCATCAAACTGTCTGATTTTATTGGGTAGGGATCTCATTTCTATTCACAGAAAAGGAGAAAAGTGAGCGAGATTGTTTTTGAAAGTCTTGCCAAGGAAGAAAATGCCTCACTTACCCTGTACAATGTCTTCGAGTTGCTGGCGGATTTTCCTTGTAGCCACTGTAGACCACGCGGTCTCCTTGATCTTATCCAGCTTCTCATGGGGATCTGATACTGCATTCCAAACCTCTTTCAAATCCAAAAGCTCTTCATAGCATGAGGAAATAGCATTGTTGCTGATGGCAACATCGAGTCCAAGTGCGTCCTTCGCCTTGAGGAGGTTATCATCATCGGACTTTGCCTTCTTCATAGTAAAGTCGTACTTGGATAGCAACTCCAGTGCTTCTGTTGGCTGGATATTTCCTCGAAGTGGTTTTTCCTCTTCCCAATTTGCAAGTAGCTCTCCAGTTCTGTGATCAGCTATCTTATCCTCTGAAATCACTCTTGTCTGCAAAAAAGGAAGCTGATCGTCCATGACGCGGCTCCTCTTGTGCAAAATTTGCTCGAGTTGATGGTACTGTCCTTTGAGCCGGCTTCCTTCCAACCAATCAGTCCCGAAAGAGTGGCGCTGGCGTTTTAACATTCTTTCTGCTTCCAGAACTACAGCAACCTCCTCTCCCCAAGGTTCGATCTTTTGTTTCACGTCTTGAATAAATGTCACACCAAGTACAATATCTTCAGTAGCAGCACCGCCATCAAGGGCGATATCCTCAAGCTTCATTTTGGATACCGATACTTCATCGTGGAGTTCGACAATCCTCTTGCCAAGCTCACTTGCGTAGCAAGTCTGAAGCTCCTTTTGCCAGGAATCATATTTTAAATTGATCTGGGATTGCACTTTGTCAAATTTGACAACAATTGGGCCAAATTGGGAAGACTCGCGCGATGAATCAAGTGCGCTACGAGCAGCAGCAGCTTCGCCAAGCACAGAGTGCCACAAACTCATATCGTCACCAATCGCGCTAGCGACATCTACTACTCGTGTATCCCACAGCGTTTGGTAAGCTAACCATTGTGAAACAAAGTCAGATACAGAATGCATGTGGACCTCAATGCAGCCGTAAGCCTTAGCCAGCGTCACTGGGTTGATTTCATGCACCAAGTGACCGAAAGTACTTTTGACAGTCAGACTCTCATCTGCATTAGAATCAAACACTTCGAAGCGACCACTTTGTGGGCTTTTTAGAGAACACACTACCCCCATGTAATCATGTAATTCGTGAAGGAAATCAATGCGAATTGAAGGAAGATTAGGAGATGCGGAAATTTCTTGATTTCTCAAGAGAATCTCTAATCCGATAGTAGGAAGCTTAAGTTTGGGCGTTTTTGACATCTCTTCCTTCTTTTCTTCGTCGCCGTCATCGCCACTGTCATTTTTATCATCAAATGTTACATTCCATGCTTCAATAGCATTTTCTAGTCGGGAACGCAGAACATCGCCCATCCTCTTTTTGATAACAAGAACCCACGAGTTCAATTCGGTGTATCCAGCAAGGCTCAACTCGTCAACAGTTTTTTGCATATTTTCAACCACTGTAGTAAATGCATCCTTTTCGTAAGCAACTTCAGAGAGAGACACGAGATGACTTTCCATTTTGTCATTGGCTCGAAGAAGAGTTTCAACGCGCTCTTCAAAGCGGGTCACCAATTCAGTAAGCCCTGCAACCCAATCACCAATTTCCTTTGCCCCCCAACGAACTCTACGAGTGGACGATGACCTATTATTGCGATCAAGAGAAACACCGAATGCTTCTGCTACAGATTCGCGTATATTTTTGAGGTGCGACAAAACAAGAGGCTCAAGTTCTGGAGTCATTAATTCCCTCACTACGGCATAGGATCTCAAAGCACCTTTCAGAGCCATTGCAAAAGGATACCGGTCCAAATTTTCGTCAGAGGCCAAACTAAGCTGCAGAAGTGAAACGAATGTAAGAATCTAATCAAAATATTGACCAGAAGAAGAAAATTAACAGCATTGACTCACTGTGCGCGGTATATCACGTTCGAAGCCAAGCCATTTCAGATGCCTGATCTCACGGAAAAGCAATTCAAACTTTTCGTCAAAGTTCACCCTTGCGACCAGAGTGCCATTGGATGTTCCACTGTCAATCATTATGGGATATGAATTCAAGCGGGCATTGGCCGACGTTGCTTCCATACTCATCTCTCGCTCCCAGTCTGATACCCATCCACGGAAAAATGCTTTCGCATCCAACTTCGACAGAAGTTCGTCGCCGCTGCGACGTAGCTGTCTGCCCTCTAGATGCTGTCCCCAATTTGGACCAAGAACATCTCCCATGCGTTTCATCAATGCATTTACCTGCCTTTCAATCTGTTTGGCCCATAGAATTTTTCCGGAAATGGGAGGAATTCCTCGCACACGCGATATACGGGAAGCCGACGAACTCTCGTATTTATGCGTAAATTTGGATTGCAACCTTTCAATGGCCTTTGCCACCGTTGCAATGAGTTGCATCTGGAACTCCTTTACAGCATTTTGCACCCTTGCCCTCGCAAGAAGAGGATTAAAGCGTGCAAAAACTGCAAACATGTCCTCGGCGTCCTGTAGCAAAGAAGAAAATAATAAGATGCTGAATACATCGACACATGGAAATGATTATGAAGATGAACATACCTGACACGCAGTCAATTTTGCCCGCAACAACTTTGCTAACCGCTCTTCAATTGCATCAATCTTCCGTTCGTAACTCTCAATGGCAGCTTCGAATGCTACTTGGCCTTTGTCACTGAGATCCAACAAATCAATTGACGCAAATATAGTAATTGGCGCCTCTTGCACTTCACGAATCGCGCCGGAAGCGGAAAACCCATCAATATCCTCATCTCCGCCTTCCTTATCCTCTCCCATCAATACCTCCATCACTACCGACCTTAGTTTTTCATGTTGAGAGCGAAACGCATGAATGGCGTCCATCCTCTCCCTCAACGGCAAATGGTGCAAAGTGATACCCTGCACAATCTGCGCAGGCGTCTTATCACCACTCACGCCTCTCTTTCTTCCGAATTCCAACACAAATTCAACAAAACGGCCATACAAATCTTCAAATCTAACAAAAATATCTTGGGTAGGACCAAATACATCTGTTTCATACTTGTCGTAGGGAATCATTACAATTCCATTCGACTTATACTCATTTCTCAGAGTGAAGTCAATCCTGTCCCTCAAAGTTGAAGTGCTTGCTTCCAGCAAATCCACCACCTTCAAATCATAATATCTCGACTGCCTCACTTTTGGTAAATGGTCAAATACCCTTTCCAAAGAGTTCATAATCTGATCCCAGTCACCAGCACTCGCCAAGGCCTCTGCGGGGTATCCTTTGATAAAATGGTGCACGTCGTTTACAATGGCTTCAGCGGTATCCAATCCAGTATTATTTTCCAAAGCAATCGTCGTGACAAAGCGCTTCGCCGACTTCAAAAGAGCCACAGTCAATAATGTTGATGGTTTGGATAACTCTTCACGAATATGCTGCAATGCAGAGTGAAGATTTGCCCAGTACGACACCTCGTCCAAATCACTCTGACTAAAGGTGTGAGAACTTGGCAGAGTCGTTACCTTACGAATAAGTTGGATCCAAGAGTTAACTTTCGCCTGAACTTCATTTAGAAACGTATCATTGGTAAGGTAGCTGCTCAAACCAAGCTCTTCTAAATCAATCTTGGAATCAGACGATAGTTTCACAGACTGAAGAATAGGGTGGGTCTGGAGAAAGACATGGGGAATGGAGTGGAGAGTAGACTGGCGAGCTCTGGATAGAGTCAAATCTAATTCGCGGATTTTGGATTGCAAAACAGATAGCATTTTTGAATTCTGACTGGAGGAAGCAGCAGCTTCGCCATCATCAGTTTTCTGATCCATGGACATGGCCTGGATTGTCGGAGCAAAACAATGACGCGCATAAAGCTGCAAGGTGAGAAATGTATCTGAGTTGCTGTTGGTGTTGGTATCACCACCCATAGTGTCAATTTCCAAACCTGCATCACTATCCTTGGCCTTATCCTCCTCGAAACGAAGAGGTGAGATAGTCATACATTGAATTTGATTAATGTTCTGGATGGGTCTGTTAGACGAGTTGACGAATACAATTGCTCCTAGATTGTTGGAATCAAAATTTTCAGTGGACGCTAGAACGTCGGAAGAAGAACGCTTAATCCAGAAAAATAAGCGTGGAACGATAGAGTTTGAAGTCTGCTGCTCGCCGCTAGCTTTTGAATCCGATTGTAGGAATGCATCAATAGCATCTTGGGATGCTTCATTTGATTTATGTATTTGTTTTTGAAGATGCAACTGGCATGCTCCCCTGCGAGAATGGTAAAATTATGTGAGCTGATGTGAGAAAAACATATAATATCTCTCTTGATCTGGACGAGCGATGCTCTGCAAACCTGCCAAATTAATTGCATAATAGGAGGAAGGAATTCTCATGTCGCTTTCTCACGGACTAATTGCATTCAATGCGTTTCAATGAACTCATTCATGTGATGCTCAGGTCTCATATCGTCCCCTTCAACCAACATTTTCAACTTCTCGTATAATCACAACGAGTAAAGAAATCTCTCAACATTTGAAAACTTCACTCTAAGTTTAATAAAAGAGAGTGATTGATGACTGTCTCTACACCCAGGTATAATCCTAATTGTTAAAGTCGGATACGCGCTGCAACTTCATTCATTTTGAAGCAAGGGCCATCTTGAAACCACCCAACCAGCCAACGCCGTATTACCATGTTATAATGATGGACAAAACTTACCGTATGTAATCTACAGGGGATAGCATGGTGATCAACTAGTTTCTTTTATCAAGATAGCGTTGGTACTCCTCAATGACAAGAAGAGTTATGTATTGAGTATTGATGTTGATTCTTCATGATTTTCGCTTGTCACTTGGACGCTGCTTTCCCTTTCTTTCCTCCTCTTTCCCTTTCTCTTTGATCCCATTCATTCATTCATGGCCCCCCCCCATCGCATCTTCTTCTTCAGATCTACCTACTGTACGCGGCGCGGCGGTTGGAAAAAGTGTCGGGTCGAAAAAGTGTCGAAAATGCATTTCAAGAAAGAGCCT